>OIXH01001163.1_pt1 | contig 30633 bp, 21 predicted proteins | sample 1587741 | NCBI WGS metagenome assembly OIXH01 (sample SAMEA3888916, study PRJEB22519) | human gut metagenome | biome: human gut; feature: human-associated habitat; material: faeces | place: Denmark | collected 2011 | reverse complement strand
ATCCTTTTTCTTTATATATTTTTTCTCTTTCCAAATATATTTTCTCTGGATATGATTCAATGTAGACAGAAATAACATCTTCTGATATTTTAGGTTTTAATATTTCAGTAATACTCTCTTCATAACCTATATTAAATTCACTTTCAGGTACCTCAATTTTATATATTATATATACTTGCTTATTATTCAATAAAGCGTCCAAATTATCATTTCCATTTTCTATATAAAAATCGCTTGCGAACCCACAGAAACCATCTATTCTACATATCTCATCCACATACACATTGCTAATAAATTGTTTTAAACCTGCCTTGTTAATTATATAATCTAACTCAACTTTCACATTTTCTTCCACTAATTTACACATATAATCGTCTGATATTACTTTATATGAATCATAATATCCATCTTTATCTGTATCTTCTTCACCATCTGGATACACTATAACACGATATTTTTTTTCTTCATCTGTAAGCACTCTAACTGTAGCGTAGCCTTTTCTACCAATAACTTTCTTATTCTGTACGCTACTAACAAGTTCAAAATCTTTCTGATATTTATTTTTCATATATTCCAATGCCAATTCTGCACACTTATTCTCATCCATAATCAGCTTACTTTCACAACCGGTAGAATTTATAATTACCATTGCAAATACGACTATTGCTATCATACATTTTTTTATCTTTTTCATTCATTTCCTCCTATAATATTTATTTTCCTTTTCTTTTGTATTAATATCTTCTGCCCTCCTTTACACCTTTTATGCTTTTTATTTTAAAATAAAAAAAGCATAACGAATACGTTATGCAACCGAACTATCTTAGGTATTATTATTCTAACAACTTTCTTTCCTCAATAACTACCCGTAGACTCCTGGCTTTGCGTCCATACATTTCTGTATGTTTGCCCTCTATCTCTTTTTACATTTACAGTATAATTTATTAACTTACTTTTTTCAACATTTTTCCATTCTTTACAGTTTCTAATATATTGGTTATCACAACTTCTATTAATAACCTTATATTTATAGCTTAACATACATATTTTAAATTATAAATGGGTAGTTATCAGAACCACCCATTTAATATCATTTCAATTATTAATTCAAATCATTTGCAACTTTAGAGTTAGATAACTCATTCTTGATATATGATGTGGAATTATTCACATCATTGAAGAATTATGTCAAATATCTAAGTTGATAATTAGTATTAATCATTAACTGTCACCCTTAGCCCTTAGTTTTGCAAACACTTCATTGTGTGTATATCTTTTACTTCCTTGTTCCTTTTGCCCCACGTTTTAGAGTCTTTAACTTTCTTAAAGCCACTTCTTTATCATTATAATTCACAATCATATTGTCGCCTGCATCTAGCACATATACATTTGACACGCTGTCACCTGCATTAAGTTTTATTCCCTTGACACCGATAGCACCTTTCTTCTTCTCAGGTATCTCCTTTAATGAGAATCTCAGGAACATTCCTTTTTCAGTCTGAAGCACTACCATTTCATTAGTCAGTATTTCTTCCGAAGTCTCATTGCCTGTGCTGCCATTTTCACCTGTATTGCTATCAGGATTAGAATTGCCATTTACATCTGTTTCTGATAAATTTTCTTTTGATGAATTTGTATCTGATAAGTTCTGATTATCAAGATTATCCATGAAACTCATCTGTGTAAAATCGTCTCCATAACCTCCTGTGAAGTCGTCTCCGAATCCACCACTGAAGTCATCTCCAAAACCATTATTAAAGTCATCATTGAAACCTCCGCCTAAATCATTATCTAATCCGTTAAATTCTCCCATATCATCTGAGCCACCAGATAATGCAACAGGATTATATGTATTTTCATATCCTGCCTGTGAGATTCCATCTTTAATGACTGCTGCCGTAACTGCATCAGTTATAGCGACATTTACAAGTAAATCTCCTGCACCTAACTTAGTTGCCATTACTGTTTTCTTAGTAACATTGAATTCGCTGCTGTCAACGAGTTTCATCATACCCGTCTTCGTAGTAAATAACAACTTTCGTTCCGCCATTTTCGAAGTATCCGTAATAAATATAATATTCTCATCTTTACTGTCATAATTACCCAGATTGTCAATCGGTGTTCCCTTATCTCTGAATCTGACAAATGGTATATCTATTACTTTTACCTGATGAAGATTACCGTTATCTGTGAAAATACAGATTTTATCCGTATTCATACATCTGAATACATATTTATTCTCTTTGTCGGCGGCTTCCTTATTTCTGTCATATGCTGTTGTGTCAATCGTTTTAGCATATCCAAATCTGTCCATAAGGAATACGACTTCCTGCTCTACAAGCTTTACTTCTTCGACTACAGCTTCCTTACCGTCCTCTACTACAGTCTTTCTTGGTACTGCATATTCTTTCTTGATTTCTAGAAGTTCTTTTCTGATTACCTTACTCATTGCCTTACGGTTATTAAGTATCTCTTCGTAATCAGCTATTCTGTTTACTATATTTTCATAGTCTTTCTGTAATGCTAAGATTTCTAAACCAATCAGCTTATAGAGACGTAAATCAAGTATTGCCTGTGCCTGTTTCTCTGTGAAATTAAGATTACCTGCATAGACTGCTGACTCTTTATTCTTGAATTTAATCTTGCTTGTATCACCATTAACCAGACAATTCTTAGCATCTTTAATGCTGTTACTTCCTCTTAGAATCTCAATTATAAGGTCAATGATGTCGCAGGCTCTTATGAGTCCCTCTTTAATCTCTTTCTGCTCTAGTTCTTTAGCTAAAAGTGTAGTATATTTTCTGGTCTGAATCTCATATTGGAATTTAACGCTGTTCTCTATAATTCCTTTAAGTCCTAACACTTCTGGTCTGCCATCTACGATAGCTAACATATTTACACCGAAAGTATCTTCTAATCTTGTTTTTTTATATAAGAGATTCGTTAATTTCTCTACGTCTGCATTCTTCTTTAATTCGAGGACAATTCTTATACCCTCTTTAGTTGATTCATTAGATATATCTACTATATCCTGTGTCTTTTTCGTTTCAATAAGGTCGCATACATCAGAAATAAATTTACCAATATTTGCACCAATCATCGTGTATGGAATCTCACTTATGACTAATTTATCCCTGTCTGATTTCTTCTCAGCCTTTTCGAATTCCACTTTACCACGAAGTTTAATCTTACCTGTTCCTGTTTCATATATTTCAGGAAGCTCGCTCTTATTAACAACCAATCCGCCTGTTGGAAAATCAGGTCCCTGAACGTACTGCATTAATTCTTCTGTAGTAATATTATTGTTATCTAAATATGCCACAACAGCATCTACTACTTCTGCCAAATTATGTGTAGGAATACTTGTTGTCATACCTACTGCAATACCCTCTGCGCCGTTTATAAGTACATTAGGAACCCTGACAGGAAGTACCTCAGGCTCTTTCTCTGTCTCATCAAAGTTTGGTACAAAATCAACTACATCTTTATCTAAATCTTTAAGATATACATCTTGTGTAAACTTCTTAAGCTTAGCTTCCGTATAACGCATTGCAGCAGCACCATCGCCCTCTATTGAGCCAAAATTACCATGTCCGTCTACAAGTGCCATTCCTTTTTTGAAGTCCTGCTCTAATACGACTAATGCTTCATATATCGAACTGTCACCATGTGGATGGTATTTACCCATGGTATCACCGACAATACGCGCTGATTTTCTATGTGGTTTGTCATAATTAAGACCTAACTGGTCCATTGCATATAATACACGCCTCTGAACCGGCTTAAGACCGTCACGAATGTCTGGTAATGCTCTCTGACATATAACGCTCATAGCATAATCTATATATGATTTCTGCATAAGGTCTGAATATTCTGTTTTCAAAATCTGTTCTGCCATCTGTCAATTTACCTCCATTCTTCTATACGTCTATTTCTGCATCATGAGCATGGTCGTGAATGAATTTTCTTCTTGGTGGTACATCATTTCCCATAAGCATACTCGTAACCTCTGATGCCATAAAGCCATCTTCTATCTCTACCTGTTTAAGAATTCTTGTCTCAGGATTAAGAGTAGTCTCCCATAACTGGTCAGCATCCATTTCACCAAGACCTTTATATCTCTGTAATGTGAAACCTGTATGTGTCTTTCTGTATTTCTCAAGTGCTTTATCATCATACAGATATTCGCCCTCGCCTTTTTTAGGAACTACTTTATATAATGGCGGCATGGCAATGTATACATGTCCATGTGTTATTAATTCCGGCATAAATCTATAGAAAAATGTAAGCAATAATGTATCAATATGAGCGCCATCGACATCGGCATCGGTCATAATGATTATCTTATTATATCTTAATTTACTTATATCGAAATCATTTCCATAGCCTTCGGAGAAACCACAGCCAAATGCATTAATCATGGTTTTAATCTCAGCATTTGCAAGTACCTTATCCATACTGGCTTTTTCAACATTTAATATCTTACCACGTATAGGCATAATCGCCTGTGTCTTACGGTTTCTTGCCATTTTCGCTGAACCTCCGGCAGAATCACCCTCTACTATGAATACCTCACATTCTTCAGGTTTTCTGCTCTCGCAGGTAGCTAATTTACCATTACTGTCTATCGAGAACTTCTGTTTAACTAACAGGTTAGTTTTAGCCTTTTCTTCAGCTTTTCTGATTTTCGCTGATTTCTCGGCACATGCTATTACCTGCTTAAGTGTCTCTAAGTTCTTATCGAAATATAATACTAATTCTTCTCCTGTTAGTTCGCCCGCTACTTTTCCTGCATCAGGATTATCTAACTTCGTCTTAGTCTGTCCCTCGAATCTTGGGTCAGGATGCTTAATTGCTATTACTGCGGTCATTCCATTTCTTACATCTGAACCTGTGAAATTATTATCCTTGTCCTTAAGTATTCCTAACTCTCTTGCATACTGGTTTATTACAGTTGTGAATTTCGTCTTGAAACCTGTAAGATGTGTACCACCCTCCTGTGTATAGATATTATTACAGAAACCTAAGATATTTTCCTGGAATTCGTCTACGAACTGGAACGCAGTCTCTATCTCTATTCCGTCTCTTTCTCTCTTGAAATATATAACATCTGTAAGTGCATCTTTGCCATTATTTAGGTCCTTAACATATTCCTTAATTCCATCAGGCTCATGAAACTCTACTGTCTCTTCCTCTGAAAATCTCTTATTTATAAATACAATCTTAAGATTAGGATTGAGATAGGCTGTTTCATGCAGTCGGCTCTTTATGGCATCTGCCTTGAAATATGTCTTTTCAAATATCTCTGCATCAGGTTTGAACTGTACCGTTGTTCCTGTATCGTTCTTTCTGCAGGTTCCGACTTCTTTAAGAGGATACATTACTTTACCTCTCTCATATCTCTGGTTATATACCTTTCCATCAACTCTTATGTTAACCTCTAACCATTCTGATAATGCATTTACAACAGAAGCACCTACACCATGAAGTCCTCCCGATATCTTATATCCTCCATCACCGAATTTACCTCCGGCATGAAGTATTGTAAATACTACTTCAACCGCAGGAATTCCCGCTTTCTCATTAATACCGACAGGAATACCTCGTCCATTATCCTTAATTATGGCTGTTCCGTCTTTCTCAAGTGTAACTGTTATCTCGTTACAATATCCTGCTAAATGCTCATCTACTGAGTTATCTACTATCTCGTATATTAAATGATTTAATCCCTTTGTTGAAACACTTCCGATATACATTCCCGGTCTTTTTCTTACAGCTTCAAGACCCTCTAATATGGAAATGCTGTTCGCATCATATTTTTTCGTTACTTCTGCTGACATATTCTTTTCACACTTCTCCATTTCCGCAGGCATATTATGCCGGAGGAACCGCGGGCAAAATATCAAATTTTGCCCGGCGATAAACGCTAAATGTGCCGCCTGCGACACATTTAGCTGGGTGGAAGAATTGACGCATCGGCACAATTCTTCCGCCCTTCTCCGTTTTTTGATAAATTTATTTAAATGTTTCTCTTAGTAATTCCCTATGTCCATCTAAATGTGCATAGTCATTAATACGTTCCACGCTATAATTCTTAAGTTCGGTATTATAATTAATCTGTGTTATCGAGCAGTTCTCCATAGTCTTAGCTATCGTGAAACGCTTTCCAAATGGCATGCCTAATAACCCTGCAAGATAACATCTGATAGCACCACCATGGGTTACTACTGCCACATTACCATAATTACCAGAAATTGCTTCATTTATTATCTCTTCAATCTCTTTATTCATTCTCTCATATACTTCTTCGCCGTTTTCACCGCCAGGTATCCTTAAATCTGAAACAGCATATTCACGTCGACTAAAATAATCCTTATACTTAACCTTAATAACTTCATCTGGCAATGCTGTAAGCTCTCCAAAATCAGTTTCTCTAAGTCCAATTCTTTCATATTCGCCATTATCATCTGACGGAAGTCCTAATTTCTCTCTGATTATAGCTGCCGTCATCTTAGCTCTTATAAGATTACTTGAATATACTTTATCAATATTGTATGCCTTTAATCTTTCTCCGACTAATTCACTTTGAACTATTCCTTCATCTGCAAGTGGAACATTCACGTTACAAAGTGGACTATTCTGTCTGGCATGTCTTATTAAATATATATGTATGATTTTACTCAAACTGACAAACCTCCATTCTTAGTTATGTTTATCAGAAATATATTGTATCATTCCAGGTCCTAAACTATCTGTCGGACGGGCGATAAAATTGAATTTCTCATAGAATTTTTCTCTGCCTTTTGCACACATAAGACATAACATTATCTCTGTATTTTCTAATTTAGTTTCTTTCACATACTGTATAAGTCGTTCAATTATCATTCTTCCAACGCCACTCTTCTGACAGTCAGGTCTTACTACTAAATCCTGTATATAATCTATTACTACACCATCACCAACTATTCTTCCCATTCCAATCGGTCTGTTGCCATCCAATGCCACAACTGTAAACAGGCTGTGTTCTAATGCCCTTTTCGCTTGTTCATAACTTAGCACTTTCCAGTTTACCGATTCTCTTAAGGCCAAATATGTATCAATATCGAGTTTATTTTCTTTTAGTTCTACCATTTTATTCGCTACCTTTCACGACAACATTTATTGTCTTAGTTGCATTACATCTGATTAAATCATTAACCGAATATGTTATTTCATAGATGCCCTCTGTCGATGTATCCACATTACTACTTAGCTTCCTAAATCCGTCTGATTACGCCGTATTTGTTGCATTTTCGCACTTTTATCATTTTATCATTTAACTAAAAATAAAGCAATACATATTGCATATGCAATATGTACCGCTTTATTTAGTGTGTTTTTACTATGATTATTTCATATAAAATCTTATTTTTAACTATCTTGTATTAACTGTTGCTATATCAATTAATGTTAAGTTATCTTTAACGTTGCTCTCTAAACTTGTTAATAATGCATTAACTGTATCAAGTGATGTAAAGCAGTTAACACCTGTTTCAATAGATATACGTCTGATTAAGAAACCATCTCTTGTCTTATCACGACCCTGTGTTGGTGTATCTACAACGATATCGATTTTATGCTCTAATAATAAATCGATTACTGTTGGTGATTCCTGTGATAATTTATTAACTTTTATGGCATTTACACCATTCTGCTGAAGTACCTTGGCTGTACTGCGTGTTGCATATACTTCGTAACCTAATTTCTCGAATCTCTGTCCAATTGAAATAGCATCATGTTTATCTGCATCATTTACAGTAATAATAACTTTCTTATGTTTTGGAAGATTAACACCTGCACCTAAGAATGCTTTATATAATGCCTCATCAAATGTCTTAGCTATACCAAGGCACTCACCTGTTGATTTCATCTCTGGTCCAAGGCTTATTTCAGCACCTCTGATTTTCTCGAATGAGAATACAGGCATCTTAATTGCGATATAATCTGCTTTCTTCTGTAAACCAGGTTCATATCCAAGTTCTTTAATTGTCTTACCAATTATTGCTTTCGTAGCAAGTTTAACAATTGGAATACCTGTAACCTTGCTTATATATGGAACTGTTCTACTCGAACGAGGGTTAACTTCGATTACATATACTTCATCATGATATACGATGAACTGAATGTTAATCATACCATGAACATGAAGTGCTCTTGCAAGTCTCTTTGTATATTCTTCGATTCTGTCAATAATCTCGTCTGATAATGACTGTGCAGGATATACAGAAATACTATCACCTGAATGTACTCCGGCCCTTTCAATATGTTCCATTATACCAGGAATTAAAATATCCTGTCCGTCACATACTGCATCTACTTCTATCTCTTTACCCATAAGGTATTTATCTACAAGAATTGGATGATCCTGGGCGATTCTATTAATGATTGCCATAAATTCTTCGATTTCCTCATCGCATGTGGCAATCTGCATACCCTGTCCACCAAGAACGTATGATGGTCTGACAAGTACAGGATATCCTAATCTGTTAGCTACTTCTTTAGCTTCTTCTGCTGTATAAACTGTACCACCTGCTGCTCTTGGAATCTTACATTGCTGAAGAATCTGGTCAAATAACTCTCTATCTTCTGCTGCATCTACGTCCTCAGCTTTTGTACCAAGAATAGGTACGCCCATTTCCATAAGACTCTCAGTTAACTTAATAGCGGTCTGTCCACCGAACTGTACTACTGCACCATCAGGCTTCTCTAAATCAACGATATTTCTTACATCTTCCGGTGTAAGTGGCTCAAAATAAAGCTTATCTGCGATATCAAAGTCTGTACTAACTGTCTCAGGGTTATTATTTACGATAATTGTCTCGTAACCCTCTTCTTTAAATGCCCATGTACTATGAACTGAACAGAAGTCGAATTCGATACCCTGTCCGATTCTTATAGGGCCTGAACCAAGAACTAATATCTTCTTATCAGGTTTAGTCTCTATTACTTCATTCTCACTGCCAAAGCATGAATAATAATATGGTGTAGTTGCCTCAAATTCGGCTGCACAAGTATCAACCATCTTAAATGCTGCTACGATATTATATTTCATTCTTAAATCGTATATCTCTTTTTCAGTCTTGCCTGTAAGTTTAGCTACTAATTTATCAGGGAATTCAATCCTCTTAGCTTCTCTTAATAAATCTTCTGTAAGTTCTTCTGTCTTAAGTGCCTTCTCCATCTCAACAATGATTGCGATTTTATCTATAAACCACATATCAATCTTAGTTGCATCATGGATTGTATCATAATCGAAACCTCTTCTTAATGCTTCTGCTATTACCCAGATTCTTCTGTCGTCTACAACATTTAACTGGTCTCTTAATTCATCATCACTTAAGCCTGTAAAGTCATAGTCAAGAAGGCTTTCTACGTGCTGTTCGAGTGAACGGATAGCTTTCATAAGTGCTCCCTCGAAGTTAGTACAGATACTCATTACTTCACCTGTTGCTTTCATCTGTGTTGTAAGAGTACGTTTAGCTGTAATGAATTTATCAAATGGAAGTCTTGGAATCTTAACTACACAATAGTCAAGTGTTGGCTCAAAACTTGCATATGTTTTACCTGTAATTGCATTCTTAATTTCATCAAGCGTATAACCAAGAGCAATCTTTGCAGCAACTTTCGCAATTGGATAACCTGTTGCCTTAGATGCTAATGCTGATGAACGGCTTACTCTAGGGTTTACCTCAATTACACAATATTCAAAACTTGTTGGGTGTAATGCGTACTGAACGTTACAACCACCTGTTATATTTAATTCACTTATGATGTTAAGTGCTGATGTACGAAGCATCTGGTACTCTTTATCACCTAATGTCTGTGATGGAGCTACAACGATACTGTCACCTGTATGAACTCCGACAGGGTCAATATTTTCCATATTACATACTGTAATACAGTTACCTGCACTGTCTCGCATTACTTCGTATTCGATTTCTTTCCAGCCTGCGATACATCTCTCTACAAGAACCTGTCCTACTCGGCTAAGTCGTAAACCATTAGAAAGAATATCTACTAATTCCTGATAGTTATGAGCGATACCACCGCCGCTTCCTCCTAATGTATATGCTGGACGTAAAACTACCGGATAACCAATCTTATTCGTAAATGCCACACCATCTTCTACATTCTCTACTACTAATGATGGTGCGCAAGGCTCATTGATTTTCTCCATTGTCTCTTTGAATTCAAGACGGTCTTCTGCTTTCTTGATTGTCTCAGGAGTTGTACCAATGAGTTTACAATTATGTGTATCTAAGAACCCTGCTTCAGCAAGTTCCATTGCAAGGTTAAGTGCCGCCTGTCCACCAAGTGTAGGAAGAATACTGTCTGGTTTTTCTATCTCAATAAGTTTCTCAACAACTTTAACTGTTAATGGTTCGATATATACTTTATCTGCAATATCTTTATCTGTCATTATTGTAGCAGGGTTAGAGTTAAGAAGTACAACTTCGATACCCTCTTCTTTAAGAGAACGGCATGCCTGTGTACCTGCATAGTCAAATTCTGCCGCCTGACCTATTACTATAGGACCTGAACCAATAACTAATACTTTTTTAATATTCGGATTCTTAGGCATTCTTTTTTCCTCCCATCATCTCTATAAATTCATCAAACAATAAGTTTGAATCCTGTGGTCCGGGACAAGCTTCCGGATGGAACTGAACTGTGAAAATGTTCTTATTCTTATATCTTAAACCTTCTACAGTTTTATCATTAACATTTATAAATCCTACTTCCGCAATTTCAGGATTAATTGTCTCGCTGTCAACAACATAACCATGATTCTGTGAAGAGATATATACCTTGCCTGATTTTAAATCTTTAACAGGATGGTTTCCTCCTCTGTGTCCATATTTCATCTTATGTGTATCTGCACCTGTTGCAAGTGCCATAAGCTGATGTCCAAGACAAATTGCAAATATAGGAATATCTGAATTATATAATTTCTTAAGTTCTTCTATAATGCTTACACATTCCTTTGGATCTCCCGGTCCGTTTGATAACATAATTCCATCAGGATTAGAAGCAATTATTTCTTCTGCTGTTGTAAATGCAGGATAAATTGTCACATCACAACCTCTTTCGTTAAGTGAACGTGCAATGTTGTTCTTTGCACCGAAGTCCATTAATGCAACTTTATATCCATCGCCTTTAAGCTCTGATTTTCCAGCACATGTAACTTTTTTAACAACACCTGTTGGTGTATATTCTTTAAGTTTAGGAAGTATTTCATCGAGATTATAATTCTCGTTTGTAGTAATCATTCCGTTCATTGTACCTTTTTCTCTAAGTATCTTTGTAAGTGCTCTTGTATCAATTCCTGCAATTCCCGGAATATCATTTTCTTCAAGAAAATGCTGGATAGAATCTTCACTTCTGAAGTTACTTGGTAATCTTGATAATTCACGAACAATATATCCGTCAGGCCATGGTTTTAATGATTCCATATCTGCATGGCAGATTCCATAATTACCTATTAATGGATATGTCATAACTACTGCCTGTCCTGCGTATGATGGATCTGTAAGAACCTCTAAATAACCAGTCATAGATGTGTTAAAAACTATCTCACTGATAATTTCCTTAGTAGAACCAATAGAAATGCCGGTAAAAACTGTACCGTCTTCAAGTATTAGAAAAGCTTTCATGAATGTAACCCGTCCTTTCTTGTGTAGGTGGTGTCTGATTTTTTCTCAAATTGTAAAGATTATACAATAATATAACTATATTTTCAACTACTTTTTCTGCCAAATTTTGCAATCATTTATGGAGATTTAAGTTTTTTCTCAAGCAAAAAGAGTCAATGTATAAATTTTCATCTTTATACATTAACTCTTCAATCACATACTCTGCTTACAATCAGATGTATCATCCTTACACTTAATACCTCTGATTTATTCTAATATTTCATTTTTATTTCTAATATTTCATTATAATTAATTCTCTGCCACTCTTTTATTAGCTACATCATCAAATTCCTGTAACATTTCCTCTGATGGTGCTTTTGTTAATAAACTTACCACTATAATAAGTACAAGACTTATGGCGAAACCAAGTACAAGTGAATATAATCCTGTATATTTATATAATGTCTGTCCATTTATAAGAGGAATATAATCCCATATGATAACTGTAAGACCACCGGAAATCATTCCCGCTATAGCACCCTGCATATTTGTACGTTTCCAATAAAGTGAAAGTAAAATTATTGGTCCGAATGCCGAACCTAAGCCTGCCCATGCATCTGATACAAGTCCCATAATACTGCTATCAGGATTCCATGCAATAACAAATGCCAATGCTGCTACTACTATAACTGTGATTCTGCTTATAAGTAATACTTTCTTAGAATCTGCCTTTGGATTAATTACCCCCTTGTAAATATCTTCTGAAACCGAAGATGCAGTTACTAATAACTGTGAATCTGCTGTTGACATTATAGCTGCTAATATTCCGCATAAGAATAATCCTCCGATAAATGGAATCGCAACATCCGATGTAAATACCTGTTTAATCATTTCAATAAATACATTTTCTACTGAAACTGATCCTTTTTCACCAAGTATTGCCGGAAATAAGTAAGCTCTTCCGATAACACCGATAAAACATGCAAATGCAAGTGATAATGCTACCCATACAATTGCTATTACTTTTGATTTCTTTAATTCTTTCTCATCTTTTACTGCCATAAATCTTACTAAGATATGTGGCATACCAAAATATCCAAGTCCCCATGCAAGCTGTGAGATTATTTCCACGAAACTTAGATTCTTGTCTCCATTTTTCAATGGATTAATGAAACTTGATACGCTTACGCCTGTTCCCTTTAGAGTATCAGCCAGAGTATCCGATAATGCTCCAGGTTTAACAATAAATAACGCAACAATTGGAACTGTTAGAAGTCCTACAAGCATTAACATACCTTGTACAAAATCTGTAGTACATACTGCTAAGAAACCACCCATAAATGTGTATACGAGAATAACTGCAACACCGATTGCCAACGCAATATGATAATCAAGTCCGAATACTGAATTGAAAAGTTTACCGCCTGCTGCCAATGCTGAAGCTGTATACACAAGAAAGAATACTACAACCACAACTGAAGAAACCACTAACATTCTCTTCTTATCATCATGGAATCTGTTCTCTAAATACGCTGGAAATGTAAGTGCATTATTTGCTCTTATCGTATATCTTCTGAGTCTTGATGATACAAATAACCAGTTAGCAACTGTACCAATGAATAATCCGACAGCTATCCATATCTGGTTCGTTCCAAATGCATATATATTACCCGGAAGTCCCATTAATAACCAGCCGCTCATATCTGATGCCTGTGCTGATAACGCTGCTATCCAGCCTCCTATCTTTCTTCCTCCTAAGAAATAATCTTCAGAGTTTTTGTTCTTCTTCATAAAAGCGGCACCTATCAACACCATACCTATAAGATAACAGGCAAATGCTATAAATACCCATACCAAATTTGATCCTTTCATTTTCTTACCTTACATCAGACTAATCTGATGTGCAAACATAATATGTGAAAGTTGTCTGCATTTTGTTCCTTTCCTATTTTTTTCTTTCACATTGTATATTATTAATAGAAAACATGGTCTCCTATTACTTCTCCCTGCCTTGAACCATCATTCATTCTGAAGAATAACCATGAACCGACTATATTACCCTGTTCTAGGACTTCTCTTGCTGCTTTATAGCAGGTCTCATTCGCACCTCTTGCAAGTACAAGTGCAAATCTTCCACTTACCGTAACCGGTGTAAACTGATATGGCTGATATAATACTTCATATAATGTATCAGGGAAACTTGAACTGTTTATCCTGTTCATAACTACTGCACCCACACATAACATACCATAATATGACTGGTCTCCTGCCTCACACTCAATAAGTGCTGCAAGCATATCTAAATCATTTCCCTCTGGGGTGTAAATCGGTGTATCATTATCCGGTTTAGAAGTAGTCTCTGACTCATCAATATTTCCCTGGGCATTCTTAATTGATTCTTCTCTGCTTGCCTGTTCCCTGCTTGCCTGTTCTTTGCTGGCTCTTTCACGACTTACCTGTTCAAGTATCTTTGACTCTTCGATTCTTCGTGACTCATCATCTATAGCCTGTCTGTTTGCTTCAACTTTCTTCTCATATTCTAATGCAGCTGCCTCAGCCTTAGCTATATCATCTGAATATGCCTGTATCGATTTATTCGTATCATTAATCTTCTGTGCGATAAGGTCCTGCTGTTCCTTAACCTGATTCTTAAGTTCTACTAAATCCTGTTGTTCTTTTGTATATGCCTGTTCCTTGTCCGCGATTAGTTTCTTCGTCTCTTTATATTTCTCCATCATTTTTCTATCGTAAGAGACTATTTCTTTAACATATTCTGCTTTATTAATGCTGTCTGCAATTGAATCCCCCGAAAATAAAATCTCAAAATATGACTGGTTCCCCATCTCATACATGAATCTTATTCTCAATTTCATATCATCATACTGTTTCTGTTCCATTACTTTAGCTTCATCTAATTCTGCCTTAGTATCTTCAATTTCTTTATTCTTATCTTCTATCTGTTTCTCAATATCACTAATCTTTTTATTTATTACTGATAACTCTGAATTCAAAGACGATACAAGATTCTCTAAAGAACTTTTCGATTCTTCAAGTCCTGATGCCTGCTCTGCATAAGATGATTGCTGTTCTTCATTCTGCTGCTTCTCACTCTCTAAATCATCTATATTATTGGTAGCTTTTCCCACCATCGTATAAAAGATTACAAAAGCGATAACTACTAATGAAAACAGTATGATACTTACATACTTTGTACCATTATTGCTATTTTCCATACAATCATTCTCTTTCTTATCTGCAAATGTAAAATATTTAATATATTACAACTCAAGGTATCATTTTATCAATTAAATTAATATATTGCAAGTAGATACGTTATTTTCTATTTATCACATAAATTTGTATAATTAACTGCTAACATAATACCTCTCCTTTCAAATGATGAAATATAAAAACGTACAGTTTTCTGTACTTATATTATGAAGTACGGAAAACCATACGTCAATTCTTTATATTATTTTCCCTATATTTACTGATTTAATTCTGCAATTCTCGTTATGCCCACATATATCTGGGAGATTTTATACCATGTTCTAAAATCGATAATTCCTGTCTGCGGCAAATCAAATGTTCTCTGAAACTCCTTTACTGCTGCCTTGGTAGCCTCTCCATATATGCCATCAGCCTGTATTCTGGGAATATTTGAATATACCTGTGCTATCCGGTCTAATTCCTCCTGTATCTGCTGAACCTTACTGCCCGATGCACCTATATCTAATTCATATCCCGGATACGAAATTGGAACACCTGATATCTGTTCTGCCGTATTAATGTATATTGAGCTTCCATAGAAATTCCTGAGTATCTGAATTGCGGAATATCCGCTTTCACCAAGGCTCTTGCTTCCCCATTGTGTCATCCAGCCCGGACAACTTACTCTGTTACCATCACAATATTGTGTAAGTATAGGCTGTTTTACATTAGGTCTTGATAAATACTGGTCAAATATTTCATCAACCACCAGAGAAATTGTATCGAAAATATTTCGGTTATTTATCCATTTGTGGTCAAATGCAGTAGATGAAGTTATAGTAAAATCGTAGCCTTTGTTTCTGTACCATTCCGTATATACCCTGTTAAGTGTAAATGACATTATCGCCAGTACGTTTGCTTTAATTGTCTCCTCCGGCCATGTTGCATAAATTTCGCTCGATGCAACATTTTTAATGTAATCCTTATAAAGAACATAATAATCACTTGCTGTACTGTCTGATGGTGCACCATCATGTACTATTATATATTCAGGAATTACAACCCTGCTTAGAACTATCTCACCCGGAGGATTTACAGGTTTTACTTCTGCTTCTGCAATCTTAGGTGGATATTCACCATAAAGTGTATGTGCGGGGATAACGAAATCTTCACCATTTTCTCCCTCTAATAAAGGTCTTAATTTTATATCCTGTATCGACATTCTTCCTGATAATATCTCAACACCCGAAATATTAACCGGCTCATAACCATCAGCTTCCATTAACAATGAATATTCCGCATACGGCTGAATAATGTTATCCACATATAAGCTTAATTCCACCGGTGGAGTAGCCAAATCAATTTTTTCACTCTGTCCGGATGCATCAGTTGTTATTTCTTCTATCTTATTGGTAGGCTGCCCTTCCTCATAAATAGAAATGTTAACATTTTCTATTGGAATGTTATTAATTGTAGTAACATTTACCTGTAACTGACCTCTGTCAATCATATCGTTTTGCATTGCACGCATAATTTTGGTTCCTGTCAAACAACTTTATTCTAATATATGCAGCTTCAGGTAAATAATTTCTTATTTCTACACTCTTTCGTATTTTCTGAAATAATATTCTACATCGAAATATGTCTGCTCTTCGCTTTCCTCTGTAAGTTTCCAATCAGACATCTTATCAAGATTAGGAAAATATCTGTCTGCTTCATAAGCATAATCTATATATGTAACGTATGCAGTATCACAATATGGTAATAATTGTTCATACACACTTGCACCACCAATCACATATACATTTTCAGCATTATACTGTTTTAATGCTTCTAATGTCTCATCAATGCTATGTACTATAATTGCATCTTGTGCTGTGAAATTATTATCTCTTGTAAGTACGATATTTACTCTGTTTTTGAGTGGTCTCTCATTTGGAAAGCTCTTTAAGGTTGTCTTACCCATTACAACCACATTTCCTGTTGTGGTCTCTCTGAAAAACTTCATATCATCAGGAATACTTAATAATAATTTTCCCTTATTGCCAATTGCCCAGTTCTTGTCTACTGCTACTATTAAATTCATATTAGTCTCTATTCCTCTTTTCTACTTCATTCTATATTTTTATATTCCAATGTCAAATTTAAGCTGTGGATTCCGTTCCTTTATAATCTCTCTAGGATATCCTGTTATCTTCACATCATCAATAGTTATATCATAGAAATTCTTTTTATCAGGGTTTATCTCTATTCTTGGTGAACATTCTACCGATTCCCTGTTAAGCATCTCTTTGATTGGCTCAATATGTCTGTCATATATCTGGATATTCGCCACAAACCATGTAAATCTGCCAGCTTCATATCCGCAATGTCTAGCTACTAACATCTGGAATATAACATACTGCATCTGATTAATTATTCCTGCTGTTGCGTAATCACTTGAACGCTGGAAAAGGCACATATCTAAATAATCTTTGCCCTCTTTACCATGTCTTACATTCCATACTGTCTGATATGCACAAGGTTTCAATCCATGTTTATCTTTGAAATCGTCCTCCTGCCACATATTTATAATATGTCTTCTTCCATCCGGATTATTCTGTATGTCGTTTAATAAGTTGTTCATAAGATTATGTCTTCTTACTGTTTCTCCATAACAGGCACCTATGGTTCTGTCACCAATATCCCATTCGTCCCACCACGTAACATTATATTTATCTCTTAATACATCAAGGCTGTTCGACTGGTCCTGATATATCCATAACAGTTCACCTATGGAACTTTTTATAGCAATCGGTCTCAATGTTATAAGTGGTAATTCACCTTTTGATAAATCATAACTTTGCATTACATGATTAATTGATAGAGTATGTGCAGGAGTTCCGTCCGCATATCTTGGTCTTGGATTAATGTCCATACAGCCCTCTTCTAATATTCGTCTTGCAATGTCTTTAAACATTTCATCTGCTCTATTATATCCTTTATCCATTTCTTGCTCCATTTCTGATTTCTAATATAGTACCATTTTCATTTACTGCTTTTTAGTAGTCTATATTTCGTTAATTAACCATATTTAGTTAATTATTAATATTTCAAAATCATCTAAATTTCTTTAGTTAAATATTCTGCAATTATCTACATCGGCATAAGTTCAACAGGCACATATGCCTCTACATAGATACCGTCATCTCTATATTCTTCTTTCAGAAGTTCACCATATTTTCTGATTTTCTGAATCTGTCCTGCTTCCTTATATCCAAATGTCTTAGCTATATAAATCTTCTTATTTCTAAGAATTTCTTCTATATATTCTAGCAGTTTATCAAGTCCTGTATGATTCTTTATTGAGGCATTCAAGGTATAATCTGCCCTGAAATCCTTAAATACAGGCATCTCTGCCTCTCCATTACTCTTTATTTGCTCTGCGACCTTATCCTGCTTATTAAATATTGTAATTATAGATTTATCCGTAACTCCAAGTGAATCTAAAGTTTCATATACAATATGCATCTGTGCATCCATCTGAGGGTTTGAAGCATCTACCACATGAATAAGTATATCTGCATACTTAGCCTCTTCAAGTGTACTTCTGAAGGCATCGATTAGGTGATGTGGAAGTTTTCTGATAAAACCCACCGTATCTGTCAGCATAATTTCCTGTCCACTTTCAAGCTTGTACCTTCTAGTCGTAGGGTCTAAGGTTGCAAATAACTTATTTTCCTCTAAGACACCTGCCCCTGTCAGTTCATTTAAAAGGGTTGACTTACCGGCATTAGTATATCCGACTATGGAGATAACTGTCGTTGGATTCTTACTTCTCTGGTTTCTTGCAAGTTCTCTGTGGACTTTCATCTCTTCGACTTCATGCCTTAATACTGCTATTCTGTCCTTAATAAGACGTCTGTCCATCTCTAATTTCTTTTCGCCAGGTCCTCTTGTACCGATTCCACCGCCTAATCTTGAAAGCGAGCTTCTAAGTCCGACCAACCTTGCCTGTCTGTATTTTAACTGGGCAAGTTCAACCTGGACTTTACCCTCACCTGTCTTAGCTCGACTTGCAAATATATCAAGTATTATAAGAGTTCTGTCCATTACTTTCGTATCTAATGCATCTCTTAGATTCATTAACTGTGCAGGACTTAATTCATCATCACATACAACTCCTGTTGCGCCTAATTCATCAATAAGGACCTTCACTTCTTCAATCTTGCCTTTTCCAATATATGTTCCTGCATGTATTGCCTCTCTGTTCTGGATAACAGTTGCTACAGTTGCTGCCCCTGCTGTTTTCACAAGCTCCTTTAATTCCATTAAAGATTCTTCCGTATCATCTCCATCACTCGTAGAAACACCAATCAATATAACTTTCTCGGTTTCTTCCTGAGTCTCATATAATTTTTCCATTCTATTCCATACCAACGCTTTCTATCTTAACAAACTTTAACAAACTTATTCTAGATTATAACCGAAACATAATCTTTTTACAATACACAGCAAATTTTTACTTTTATTTTTTATATGATATGATATAATTCTTTATTATGTATGTCAGGTAATAACGAAACTGCCTTTATATATTATATGTTTTGCCACACCTGATGATCTATGAGAGAAAGGAATGAAAAAATGGAACATTTATTAACACCTGCCGGATATTCTTCGGCATTGTCTATTCGTGAAACTGAAATAGCAATCAAACTTGTAAAAGATTATTTCGAAAGAGTGCTCGCAGAAGAACTTAATCTTACACGTGTTTCAGCACCTTTATTCGTAAGACCTGAATCAGGACTTAATGATAACCTTAATGGTGTAGAAAGACCTGTGAGCTTTGGCATAAAAGAACAGGATGACAAAGAAGTTGAAATCGTACATTCACTTGCTAAATGGAAACGTCAGGCTCTTAAGCGTTATGGTTTCCATTCAGGTGAGGGACTTTACACAGATATGAACGCTATCAGACGTGATGAAGATACTGATAACATTCATTCTATATTTGTTGACCAGTGGGATTGGGAGAAAATCATTTCTAAAGAAGAGAGAAACCCTGAAACCCTTAAAGCTACTGTCCAGAAAGTATATACAGCTCTTAAACGTACAGAAAGCTATATTGCTTCACAGTATAATTACATACATGAATTTCTCCCTGCTGAAATATCATTTATCACTTCACAGGAATTAGAGGATATGTATCCTGACTGTACACCTAAGGAAAGAGAATATAAGATTGCTAAGTTAAAAGGTGCAATCTTCATTATGCAGATAGGAGATAAATTAGCTTCAGGCGAAAAACATGATGGCCGTGCACCTGACTACGATGACTGGAAACTTAACGGAGATATTATCGTATACTATCCTGTGCTTGATATTGCTCTTGAATTATCTTCTATGGGTATCAGAGTTGATGAGGTATCACTAAAGGAACAATTAGATAAAGCAGGTTGTCCTGAAAGAGCTGAACTTCCATTCCAGAAAGCCATCTTAGATAAGGAGCTTCCTTACACAATCGGCGGAGGAATCGGACAGTCAAGAATCTGCATGTTCTATCTTAGAAAAGCACATATCGGTGAGGTTCAGGCTTCTATCTGGCCGGATGCAATTAATGAATGTGCTGCTGAGAACGGAATTACACTTTTATAGAATTGTATTTTTATAAATCCAATTTATATTTATGCATTTTAATGGCATAGGATTTAAATATATCCTATGCCATTATTATTCAATAATTATTTCTAAGGCCAAAAAAACCGCCCTTAACGGACGGTTTCTTCTATGTATATGTCAATACTCTTTTTCCCACCATTACCAAATATCCTATGATATGAAATAAGTTTTAAATATCCGGTAATTTATGTTAAAACTTTATCATAGTAATGAGTATTTTTCAATAAGACTAAAGGCTTTTGTAGAAAAACCCCTCTATAAGTAGTAATATTTATACACTCAGATTTAATTTTATAAATTTTTACCCTCCTTTATTTACCCCCTCTCTTTACCTCTTATACCCCTCTTTATTACCTCTTTTACCCCTTTTTTACCCCTTTTTTTATTTAATGCATTTTGCACATGCTAATGCTAATGCTCCAGGTCCTATATGACATGATACACTTAATGATAAATCTGCAATTTCGATATCTTTACCAGGAAATACCTTTAATACTTCTTCCCTGAATTCTACTGCTGCATCATAATTCTGTGTATGTGCAATAAATAATCCCATATCACCATCTTCATCATTATTAAATCTTTCTTTGAAATCTTTCTGAATCGCATCAAGCATAGTTGCCTTTGCCTGTTTTATAGTTCTGGCTTTGGCAAATGCATCTAACTTTTCTCCCTGAATCTGAAGAACAGGTTTTAACTTAAGAAGATTACCAAGTGCTGCGGCAGCAGGTGTGATTCTTCCACCCTTTTTAAGGTATGTTAATGTATCTAACATAATATAAATACTTGATTCAAACTTGCGGTTCTCAAGTATTTCTTTTATCTCTTCTGCACTCTTACCTGCTTTAACAAGTTCTAACGCATCCCTTACTGACTGTTCCTGTGTTACTGAGATTCTCTGGTTATTTACTACCTGCACTTTTCCATCATAATCATCTGATAACATTATGGCTGTCTGACATGCACCGCTTAATCCACTTGACATTGGAATATGAACAATTTCATCATATTCTTCTAATATCTTGTCCCATAAATCTGTCATAGATGAAGGTGATGGCTGTGATGTAGATATAGTACAGTCTCCTTTAAGTTTCTCAAAGAATTCCACTATAGTTAAATTAATATCCTCAAAATATTCTTTACTGTCAATCATAAAAGGCATTGGCAAAACATACACACCCATCTCTTTAGCTTTTGCCTGTGTAATTCCACTATTACTGTCTGTAACTACTGCTATTTTCTTTTCCACAATTTATTCTATCCCATATTTTCCATATAATTATAATATCCATAATATTTACCATAAATATCTGACGGAAATATGGCTCCTTTCTTATAATTAATCATATTAAATACTACTTTCTAAAGAAGTATTTTAACATTATACAAGCAATTTAGCAAGTTTAAACTGATATGAGATTAATATTTTAAAATTTAATATGGACATTTGTCTATTTCAATGTTATAATGCATACATACTTGCAAGGAAGAGGTAAGATAATTGGAAAATGCTAAGATTAAAAAAACAAAAAATGCTCTTTATGTAACACTCAGCAACTTACTTTGCGTGAAAGACATACGTGATATTACCGTTATAGAATTATGTAAAGAAGCAGGAATCAACAAAAGCACCTTCTATCTTCATTATAAAGATATTTATGAATGTGCAGAAGATTTTATATTACAGATTGTCTCGCCTATTGTAGACATCATTTGCCAGAATGGTGTAAATAATATGATTAAAGATTTACCTAATATCTGGTCTAAGATATTGCAATTGAATAAGGAGCAGGGCAATCTTTATAAGCCATTTTTCAACTCACCAAGTCTGTCGCCTTTAATATATAAGGTAAGAACACAGATAATCGACTCACTAATCAGTCGTTCTACTGTCTTTGGACTTGACGATAAAGATTTATTAAATGCAAGAATAAGCATTACTTTCTTTGTAAATGGTTTTCTTGGTATTATAGAAGAAAATGGCAGAAACGAATTATCAGTAGATTCCCTTGAGGAATTTGCGAAAAAACTACAAAAAGGATTTCTAGATTACAAGCTATTTAAGGAGGACTTAAGCATGTGGGCTGATGAAAGCGTATTTTATCAAATTTACCCGTTAGGATTTTGTGGAGCACCATTCGAAAACGATGGTGTACTCACTTCAAGAATATTAAAGGTTAATGACTGGATACCTCATATTAATAAATTAGGAGCAAATGCAATTTATTTCTCACCGGTTTTCGAATCTGACACTCATGGATATAACACAAGAGATTACCGTAAAATTGACTGCCGACTTGGTACAAATGATGACTTTAAGAATGTATGTGACAATCTTCACAAAGCAGGTATTAAAGTTGTGTTAGACGGTGTATTTAACCATGTGGGTCGTGGTTTCTTTGCATTTCAGGACGTATTAAAGAACAGAGAAGCATCTCCATACAAAGACTGGTTTGCGAGAATTGACTTCGGTGGAAATTCTAATTACAACGATGGATTATGGTATGAAGGCTGGGAAGGCAACTACGATTTGGTTAAATTGAATCTTAGAAATGAAGAAGTTATTAACTATATTTTCGATAGTATCAAATTATGGGTTGATGAATTCGACATCGATGGAATTAGACTTGATGTGGCTTATTGCCTTGATAAAGATTTCTTAAAGAGATTAAGACATTTCTGTAACGGATTAAAAGCTGACTTCTGGCTTCTTGGCGAACTTCTTCATGGTGATTATAACCAATTTGTCAATGATGAAATGCTTCACAGCTGTACAAACTATGAGTGTTATAAGGGCTTATTCTCAAGTTTCAATTCTATGAATATGTTTGAAATTGTACACTCACTTCTCCGTCAGTTTGGTCCTGAGAACTGGACTTTATACAAAGGTAAACACTTACTCACTTTCGTAGATAATCATGACGTATCAAGAATTGCAAGCAACCTTAATAATGAAAATCATCTTCCACTTATTTATGCGCTTGCATTTGGTATGCCTGGAATTCCTTGCGTATATTACGGAAGCGAATGGGGTGCTAAAGCACATAAGAATGAAGATGATTCTGCATTACGTGCCTGCTTTGATGCACCAATTGAGAACGAATTATCAGACTATATTTCTAAACTTGCTAATGCACACAAGAATAGTAAAGCAATCTGTTATGGAGATTTTAAATCAGTTGTTCTTACTAATCATCAATGTGTATTCGAAAGAACCTGCGATGGCGAGCGTGTATTAATCGCAATCAATGCTTCAGCTGATGATTATACTGCTCATTTTGATTCCGGAGTTGGTTCAGGAACAGACCTTATTACAGGTGAAACCGTAAGTTTCGAGGGTGGTCTTAATATGAAAGGATATAGTGCAAAATACATCAAATGCTAGGAGGTATAACAATGAATTTCTATAATTTTTATACAGGTCAGATTTTTGACGCTTATAATTATCTTGGCGCACATATTGAAAAAAAAGGTGTTACTTTCCGTACATTTGCACCTGCTGCAAGTAATGTTGCGGTAATCGGAAGTTTTAATAACTGGCAGCCACAGAATATGAATCGTGTGACAGATGACAGACAATTCTTTGAACTCTTTGTAGAGAATGCCAAACTAGGCGATATGTATAAATTCCAGATAACTGCATCAAATGGCATAATTGACCATTGTGACCCTTATGGTTTTGGAATGGAATTACGCCCTGATAGTGCGAGCATAATTCGCGATTTAGATGAATATAAATTCTCTGATGCTAAATGGTTGAAGAAACGTACTGATTTCAAGAAAGCACCTCTTAATATCTATGAGGTGCATCTTGGAAGCTGGCTGACTAATCCGGATGACGAGCATGGCTGGTTTACCTATGATGAAATCGCACCTAAACTTATTAAATATATGAAAGAGAATGGTTATAACTGTCTTGAACTTATGCCTATAAGTGAACACCCATGTGATGAAAGCTGGGGATATCAGAATACCGGCTTCTTCGCTCCAACAAGCAGATACGGAACCGCCACTCAGTTCCAGAAGATGATTGATTTATTCCATGCATCTGATATAGCTGTAATCGTAGATTTTGTTCCTGTCCATTTTGCTGTAGACGCTTACGCTCTTGCTAATTATGACGGAACAGCACTTTATGAATATCCTCATAATGATGTAGGTGTCAGTGAATGGGGAAGCTGTAACTTTATGCACAGTCGTGGAGAGGTGCGCAGTTTCTTAAACAGTGCTGCTGCTTACTGGCTCGATAAATACCACATTGATGGTCTGCGAATGGACGCAATCAGCCGAATCTTATATTGGCAGGGTGATGAGAACCGTGGTGTAAATGGTAATGCCGTAGATTTTGTTAAGACACTTAACAGTGGACTTAAAGACAGATTTCCTAATTGTATGCTTGCAGCGGAAGATTCTACTAACTTTAAAGATGTTACTAAATCTGTCAGAGATGGTGGCTTAGGTTTCGACTACAAGTGGGATATGGGCTGGATGAATGATACCCTTGAATATATGAAGCTTGATCCATTATTCCGTGGAGGAAGTTATCATAAACTTACTTTCAGTATGATGTATTACTATGATGCTAACTTCTTACTTCCTTTTTCACATGATGAAACAGTTCATGGCAAATGTACGATTCTTCAGAAAATGTTCGGTGAATACGAGATGAAATTTCCACAAGGTCGCCTACTTTATATGTATATGATGACACATCCGGGCAAGAAACTCAACTTTATGGGAAATGAAATCGGCCAGCTAAGAGAATGGGACGAAAAACGTGAACAGGACTGGGATATTCTCAAATATCCAATTCATGATTCTTTTCATAAATATATACAAAAACTAAATAAAATATATATTGATAATCCTGCATTATGGGAGGAAGATTATGATGAAAATGGTTTTGAATGGATTGACTGTCATAGCGAAAGCGAATGTCTGTACTCTTATATTCGCCGCAGTCCAAAACAAAATATAGTCGTAGCCCTTAATTTCTCAGGTGTTGCACAGAACTACACCCTTGATTTAAAAAAGAACGGCAAATACAGAGTCTTACTCAACTCTGACTATGATATTTATGGTGGTAATACTCCTGTAAGCCGCAAACAGTTATCTACTGTTTCTAAAAAACTTAACTTAGAACTTCCTGCTTTCAGCGGTATAATATTAGAGGAAGTTAAATAAATTATAAGTTGTTTATCAATCCAACTAACGTTCCTTATTTTTCAAGGCTTTCAGAGCCTCAAATCGTGAACTTGTATGTATTTTCCCTTGTTTTTGCCCTTATGGGTAACTTACAAGGGAAATCATTGTTTATTGCCCTGCAACCTTATCCACATATCAAAAGTTGCATCATCCATATTTTTTAATAATTGTTATCAACAGTACTCCCGTTAATTAATATTATCAACAAGTTTTTTGATTTTATCTACAAGTTTCTTGTGAAGATATGCATTTTATATTGCTTTCTTAGGCATAATTATGCTATAATTGTGTCAGTGAAAGGAGCGAAACATTATGCCACTTATTATGCCTATTAAGGATTTACGCAATACAACCGAGATTTCCAATATCGCACACAAGGAACAGGAGCCTATTTTTATTACTAAAAACGGATATAGTGACTTGGTTGTAATGAGTAGTGAGTTGTATGATAAATTTGCAAGAATAAACCGCATTGACCAGGCTATCTTCGAGTCAGAACAAGAGGTTGCTAACGGTGCAGAGGCTGTCGACGCAGAATTAGTTTTTGCAGAACTGGAGAAAAAGCATTTTGGATGAATACAAGGTAAAAGTTAATCCCAGGGCAATCCGTGAATTAGACCATATTTACGAATATATCGCAAATGAAAAATTGGATTTAGAAAATGCCAAAAAACAGGTTGAACGAATTAAAAAAGCTATTTTAAGTTTGAGTACCTTTCCACAGTCGCACCAAGAACGTAATGAGGGCAGATATGTAGGAAAAGGTTATAGACAGTTGCTGATTGATAATTATATCGCCATTTTTCGCATTGATGAATTGCACAAAACAGTTTATGTGGTAACAATACAGTATCAAGGACGGAATTTATAGAATAAAGAATCAAATCAGAGATGCATTTGAGAAGCTAAAGAGGACAGATAGTGGCAGCGATGAAAGCCCCAGGCGAGAGCCTGGGGCTTTTGCTGTCTAAAGCAATGGTCTATTTAATGGAAAAATAGTAGCTTTGTAGAAAGGAGAGATTATTGAAATGAGTAGTTTGCGAGGACCACAGCCGTTTGAAAAAGGAAGATGTCCCTTTTGTAACCGGGAATTGGGAATGGCTGAAAAATTGAAACTGAAAACGGTCAAAAAGTGCAAATGCAATCATTGTGGGATGACAATATCAGATAAGGCAATGCACTGGTGAGAAAAAAGAGACAAGCAGTAAAAATCCCCTCGAAGTTTCCTTCGAGGGGATTTTTACTGCTTGTCAGAGGGTTATTCCCCGCCATCTGGAGTCTGGTTATCGGTAGTTGTGTCGGCTGAACCACCGGTGTCAGCATTATCGGGTGCGTTGGCGGAATCCGGTATGACAGCGTTTGGCGGTGTATCGGTCGTATCAGTCGTATCAGTCGTTGTACCCGGTGTGTTTGTGACAGGAGCCTGGTAAACGGAATCGGCATTGCCGTGCAGCGGACACAGATTTGAGTATGCATCTTCTGTCAGAAGATACGGGGAATCCTCCGTACCCTGGGAACCGCCAATGATATACACGCCACTGACAATCTCAGGACAACTGCTGGTTGCAAGAGCCATGGAAGCTGCACAGAGATTTACACGGATGTGGTGGTCACAGTAATCAGTAGGTTCCGTGCCTTTTGCAAAATATTCGGTGTAAACACAGCTTCCACGCGGGTCACTGTCGCAGACACCTTCGATGGCAAGCTTGCCGGATTTGGAACATACCTGGGCGGTTACAATATCATCGCAGGTGCCAAAATCGGCATACGGAAGATTCTCGTGAATCCGGCTCATAACAGCCTTCCAGATTTTCTTCGGGTAGGAAGACTGGCTGTTTGCCTGTGGGCTGTTGTCGTCGTAGCCACCCCATACAACACAGGTGTAGTAAGGTGTGTAGCCGGCAAACAGAGAGTCACGGTTTTTCGTGGTTGTACCGGATTTTCCCGCCTGTGCCATCGTGGAGCCGAAGTAAGCAGAAGTACCGGTTCCCTGTGTCATGACATCTTCCATGGCGTTGGTTAAAAGCCATGCAGTTGTCTGCTTTAAGACCGTGTGGGACTCGGATGCGGTGTTGTCTAATAAAATATTTCCTTCATGGTCTAAGATTTTCGTGTAAAATTTCGGTTTAATGTACGTGCCCTGGTTTGCAATTGTTGCATAGGCAGCGGTTAATTCGAGGTTGGTAACACCGTTTGTCAGACCGCCAAGTGTTACGGTCTGGTTATCAACTTCGTTGTCCAATAAGGTTGTGATTCCGAAATTGCGGATATAGCTTGCACCGAGGGCAGGACCAATCTGCACATAATTCTTGACGGTAACAACGTTCATGGAAAGGGTGATTGCCTGGCGTATTGTGGTAAAGCCGCGGTAACGTCCGTCATAGTTGTTGACTGCGGCACCGCTTCCGGTTGTATAGGAGTAAGGTGCATCATCCTGTACGCTAGCGAGCGTGAGACCGCCGGCATCAAGTGCAGGTGCGTAGCAGGCAATAATCTTAAAGGTAGAACCCGGCTGTCTGGTTGTGCTGGTTGCACGGTTTAAGGTCTTGCTGGCATTTTTGTCACCACGTCCGCCAATCAATGCGACTACCTCTCCGCTGGACTGATCCATAATTGTCATTGCAACCTGCGGCTGGAGAGTATAGGCAACCACTTCACTTCCGTCGATGATGGTATCGCCGTCTTTCATAATTTCAGCCTTGTAAGCTTCAATAGCGGCTTCGGCATCTTCTTCGGTGTCAAAATTTAACGTGTAGTTGGCATCTGACCACTGATAATAGGAAAGCATGGTCTGTTCGCTGTAATTTGTAACAGTACCGTCGGCAGATAATACGGACAGACGGTAGGAGAAAGAAACCTTCGGGTCAAAACCATAATTGTCCAGGTTGTTGACTTCCTCGTCAGCAATCGCCTGTATATCCGGATCCTGTGTACTGTAAATGGTAAGACCGCTCTGGTAAAGGGCTTTGTATGCCTGTGTCTCCGTATATCCCTTCTGCTCAATTAAATCCTGAATGACTTCATCTGTAAGTTCGTCTACAAATGAAGAATAAACATTTTCGCTGTCCGTTTCAATATTTACAAGCTGGATACGGTCGTAAACATTGTCGGCGATTGCAGCATCGTACTCTTCCTGCGAAATATATTCCTGATCCAGCATATCGTTTAACACCTTTTCGCGGCGTTGTGCATTATTTTCCGGATGTGAAATCGGATTGTAGCGGGAAGGGTTCTGTGTAATCGCTGCAAGCACTGCACATTCGGAAAGCGTAAGGTCAGACACATCTTTTCCAAAGTAACGCTCCGAAGCAACGGCAACACCTAAGGTATTCTGTCCAAGGTTGATGGCATTTAAGTAGTTTTCTATAATCCAGTCTTTGCTGACCTTTTTCTCAAGCTCAAGCGCAAGATACTGTTCCTGAAATTTACGCTCAAACTTATCTGCCATGGAAGACTCGCTTGTCCAGTCCGTAAAAACTGTATTTTTTAAAAGCTGCTGGGTGATGGTACTTGCACCTTCTGAAAAATGAAAGCCCGATGCAATTCCCTTGACACCGGCACGGATGATTCCCTTGATATCAATACCGTTGTGCTCGTAGAAACGGGAGTCCTCAATGGCAACAAACGCATGCTGTAAATCTAATGGAATCTCGTCAATCGTGACAAATTTACGGTTGGAACCGGAGGAGACGAGCGTGGCAATCTGATTGCCCTGGCTGTCTAATACGGCGGTCTGGTAACCGGTAGGTGTTGCGTCGATATCATCGATGGAGGGGGCAGAAGCGATGATGCCCTGAATGACACCAAAAGCTGCGGACCCTCCTACCACCAGAACTGCAAAAAAGCATATAAGCAACGCCTTGCAAAAAATCACACTAAATTTTTTGCGAATCATGGTACCCTTAGAAGTAAGCTCTTCGTCTCGCTTACGGGTACTTTTTTTCCCATAATTCATAGGAGGCCTTAAAGTTAAAATAAACCATGTTGTATTATACCAGAGAAATGTGTCGGAATAAAGAAAAAACTGAAAATATAATACTCTCTTAAGAATTTGTTGCGGGTAGACGGCGCGCCATGTTAAAATAGGAAAAAACAAAAAGGAACAGGTAGTAATTCATGAAAACAGTATTCGAGGGTGGCGAAGGTGAGATTGTTGAGAAAAAATCCCGTTTCATCGCAACGGTGCGTCCGGTTTCTTCGGAGGAAGAGGCAGCAGCGTTTATTGCGGAGATGAAAAAGAAGTATTGGGATGCAAAACATAATTGCTCGGCATTTGTAATTGGAGACCATCAGGAACTGACACGCTGTTCCGATGACGGAGAGCCGGCGCAGACGGCGGGAAGACCGATGTTAGATGTTCTTCTTAGGGAAGGAATCCATAATACAGCGGTTGTGGTGACACGTTATTTCGGCGGCGTGCTGCTTGGAACCGGTGGATTGGTGCGTGCCTACCAGAAGGCGGTGCAGGAAGGACTTGCAAACAGCACGGTCATTGACAAGCAGTCCGGCAGAAAGCTTGTAATCGGAACCGACTATACCGGACTTGGAAAATTGCAGTATCTGATTGCGCAGAAAGGACTTGCGACAATAGATACGATTTATACGGACAAGGTGGAGCTGATTCTGATGGTTCCGGCAGAATTAACCGCTGAAACAGAAAAAGATGTCATCGAGGCAACCAACGGAAATGCTGATATTTCCTGGGGGGAAGAGGTGCTCTATGCAATGATAGAAAAAAAATTACAAATTTTTCAAAAAAACTGTTGACAATATTCTTTTAGTCCTATATAATAGCTATTGTTGACGGCGCGAAACGCTGAAAACAAAAACAAAGGGCTATCGCCAAACGGTAAGGCAACGGACTCTGACTCCGTCATTTCAAGGT
>OIXH01001161.1_pt1 | contig 30650 bp, 26 predicted proteins | sample 1587741 | NCBI WGS metagenome assembly OIXH01 (sample SAMEA3888916, study PRJEB22519) | human gut metagenome | biome: human gut; feature: human-associated habitat; material: faeces | place: Denmark | collected 2011 | reverse complement strand
TTGTTTGTTATGGATGAAATGATTTCTTATATTGTGGATGCCGTACCTCATACCTGTATTGAAAAAACGGTTGTTATGCCTGTTACGGAATCTATGCCCAAGCTGGCAAAATTAGTTGTATGTGCAGGGCAAAAAAACAGGAATAAAGAAAGAACAGATGATAAAAGATTTTATTCCTGGAAATCGTTTACAAAATATGGGAATGATTACAATGGGGAGACGGAAAGAGCGTACGAAAAAAATCGTGGATGTATTATGGTGTATTCATCTGGAACGACAGGCGCTTCAAAAGGGATTTTGTTAACAAATGATGGTATCAATGCAACAATAGCTCATTATGATAGCGAAGATTTCAATTATGAAAGAGGCGATACATTTTACGCAGTTATTCCAATCTGGTTTTCTACGGGAAATGTGCTTGATATTTTAATGCCACTTCGCATGGGAATGACAGTGATACCGGAACTGCAATTTGAAAAAGAAAGAATAATTGATGGCGTAAAAAAATATAAACCGACAATGACGCTGAATCCCACAAGTATATGGATGGCACTTGCACAATCAAAAAAAGGAAAAAAGATAGACCTGAAAGCAATGAAATATCCAATTACCGGAGGAGAAGCGGTGACACCACAGGAAGAAAAAATAATCACTGATTTTCTACGAAAGAGTGGGTGTAATGCACCATTGATCAAAGGGTATGGAATGTGTGAACTTGGAAGTACAGTTACTTCCACTTCGCCTGAACATAATAAGATGCGATCATCCGGTTATCCGATTAAGGGCGTGACAGTTGCTGCGTTTGATACTGAGACAAACGAGGAATTACCATATGGACAAAGAGGAGAAATCAGAGTCAATTCTCCTGCAAGAATGAAGGAATATTATAAAAATCCGGCAGAAACAAAAAAGTATTTTTACGAAGATCAGAATCATTGCATATGGGGATGTACCGGAGATATTGGGTATGTGGATGAGGATGGTTACCTTTTTGTGGAAGGAAGAGCGAGTGACAGTTTTTATAGTGAGGATGGGAAACGGATTTATCTGTTTGATATAGAGCATATTGTTTTAGAGGACGAGGCGGTTGCCCAGTGCAAAGCAGTTGCAGTACAGATCAATGGAAAATTTAAACCGATACTTCATGTTGTATTGCAAAAGAATGGAGTTACAGATGCCAAAACAGTGATTCCACGGATTCATAAAAAGTTATCAGAACAGCTTCCGGAAAATGCAATTCCGGTGGCATATAAACTGCGTCAGGCATTGCCGGTTCATCCAAATGGAAAAAGAAACGTTGAGGCGTTGAAAGCAGAAGATGACGGTTTTGTTGATTCGAGGGGAAATGCCTGGAAAGTCAGATAACTATTGATAAAAATGTTAAAGGAGATTGCAGAAAATGGATGATAAACAAATGACAAACACCGGCTATCCATCCATAGACAAGCCGTGGCTAAAATACTACAGCGAGGAAGCGCTTCATGGTGAAATCCCTAAATGTACGATGTATGAATATATATATGACCACAACAAGTTACATTTAAATGGCATAGCCTTGCAGTATTTCAATAAAAAGATTACATACAAAAAACTTTTTGAAAATATCCGTAAGACAGCAGATGCGTTCTGGGCACAGGGAATCCGAAAAGGGGATGCTGTTACGATTATGTCATTGAACACGCCGGAAACGATTTATTGCATTTATGCACTGAATTATATTGGTGCGGTCGCAAATATGGTTTATATGACACTTTCGGAAGAAGAGATTGTAGAAACGGTAAGAAATACAGATTCTAAAATGTTCATTTTTCTGGATGTGGCAGCAGAAAAAGTCAGGAATGTTGTAGCGGATATGGGGAAAATCCCAGTGCTGGCAATTGCACCGACAGATTCTTTGGGTTTTCTGGTACAAAAATTCTCTGCCTTAAAAAGCAAAAGTAATACAAACGGGTTTCTGAATTGGAGTGATTTTTTGAAAGCCGGAGAATCTCAAAAAGCACAGCAGGCGTCTTATCGTGAGAAAGAATTGGCAGTGATTGTGTATACAAGTGGGACAACTGGAATACCGAAGGGTGTAATGTTAAGTAATGACAGCCTTAATGCGGTAGCATGGCAATATGAAAAATCAGGGATGAAATTTACAAGAGGGGAAACGTTTCTTACTTTAATGCCACCTTTTTTGTCAATAGGGTTGAGCTTAAATGTGCATCTTCCGTTGAGTCTTGGAACAACATCTATTATGATTGTTAATCCTGAAAAATTTATAGAAGAGTATAAGAAATACAAGCCAAATCACTGTGTATCTGGACCTGTCATTATCAGAAAATTGGTTCAACGTTTAAGTGGGAATATGAGTTATTGCATCACGATGGCGGGAGGCGGAGAATCATTAAGTTTGGACGAAGAAAATAATCTTAATGAAACGTTGCGAAAACACCATTCAGAGGCAAAATATTTAACTGGATATGGAATGACTGAATTTGCAGCTACAGTAACAACGTCTATGAATCATGTGTATAAGGTGGGCACGCTGGGAATTCCGCTTTGTAAAGTAAATGTCAAAGTAATCAATCCAGATAATGGAGAAATGTTGAAATATAACGAAACTGGTGAATTATGTTTTTGTGCACCAAACTGTATGCTTGGATATCTGGATAATGAGGAAGAAACGAACCAGATTTTTGACAGAAACAGCCAGAATAATTTGTGGCTTCATACAGGTGATTTGGGATTTGTGGATGAAGATGGATTCGTATATTTTGTGGGACGAATGAAACGAATATATCTTGCACAGGCGGAAGATGGTACACTTTACAAAATATTTCCACAGCGCATAGAAGAAACAATCTCTGAATATCCGGAGGTAGATATGTGTGCAGTAGTTGTGGAGCTCGATGCACAAAATATAGCGACTGCTATTGCCTGTGTAAAGCGAACAGCAGAAAGTCAAACCAATAATAATTTTTTAACAGGCTTGCAGCAGTATTGCAAAGAAAAATTACCGGTACACCTTGTACCGAAACAAATTATTGAACTGGATGAAATACCGCTGACACAGAGCGGGAAGATTGATTATAAGACGTTGGAGAAGATGGCAAGGTGAGCAGGAATAACGTGAATTATATAAGCTATAAAGAAGAATGTCTTTTAGATGAAAAGCATCGAGAAGAATATTTAAAACTATTAAGAGCATATTTGAAGAATAGAAAATTAACAAATACAACTGCTGGAGCAACGGTAGTTGCACCAATGCTAAAAGGTGTGACAAATAATATAGCAGCTAAATTGACAAAAGTAATGGTCGGAAATGTAAAAATTATATGTGAGGGAAAGGAAAATATGCCAGATGAGGCAGCAATATTTGCATTTAATCATCAAGGAATATTAGACAACTTTTCGTGGATACCATATGTTGATAGACACTGTATTATTTTGCACAGTGCCGATGTTAATAATTTATTACTTGCAGCACAATATAATACAGGACTAATAAAAGTTATAAAAGGAAATGCAGAAAATAATAAAAATGCTAAGTTTGATGTAATAAATTTACTTATGAATGGTCATTCTGTTGTATGGTTTCCGGAAGGGGCATGGAATCTTTCTCCGAATAAATTTTTGTTGCCAATTAGGTACGGCTTTTTGGATGCAGCCAGAATAGCTAAGGTGCCGGTAATACCTTCTGTTATAGAATATGAATACGATAAGAATTTTAAAAATATGAAGCAGATAAACATACGTTTTGGAAAGGCATTATATGTGCCAGATTTTGCAGATTTGAATACTTCGTTACAAACATATATAGAGATAATGTCAACAATGCAATGGGAACTTATGGAGCAGAAAGGGACTGCTAAGAGAAGTGAATGGAACGTTGATAAGGATTACAAGTCTTTTTTAGAGAAGAGTTATAAAGACTTGAAATTTGGAAAGATAAATTTGGAAAAAGAAAGAAAAAATATTTTCCAAGCAGATTCAGATTTTTATTTATTTCATGAAATAAATGATTATGAATATGACAATGATGGCATACAGAGAGATTTATCTGCGAACATTAAATATTATAGAAGGGCAGATGAATTATAAGACGTTGAAGAAAATGGTAAGAATATTGTGGTTCAAAGGAGCAGACAGATGAATACACAGGAGAGAACAGGCTACCCGTCCATAGACAAGCCGTGGATGAAATGGTATGAGGAATGTAATTTGCCATATTATCCACAAGAGACATTATTTGATAATATTTGGAATCATAATAAGGATAATTTAAATGATATCGCGTTACATTATTTCGGTAAGAAAATAACATATAGAGAGTTATTTAGTATGATTCATTTGGCTGAATTAAAGTTAAATGAACTTGATATAAAGTTTGAGGATATGGTTGCATTTATTGGAATATATACACCAGAGATGATTGCGTTATTTTATGCATTAAATAAAATTGGAGCCATTTCCTGCATGATGGATCCTAGAACGGCACCGGAAAGTCTGGCAAAATATATCCAAGATGCTCGAGTAAAATGTTTGTTTATCCAAGATGCATGTTGTGAAGTAGCACAAAAAGTTTTGATGCGTGCAGAAGTTGCTCAAACCGTGGTATTGTCAACGTCAGCTTCTATGGGATTTCCTGTAAAATATTTGTATTCTTTGAAAAAGAAGATTACCACAAAGAAAATTCAGTTTATACAATATGAGAGTATTAAATTGAGAGATGGCGGTAAAAATGCAAAAGAAGAAAAAAAGGTTGATAATGTTAATGACGTACCGGCTGTCGTATGCTATACAGGAGGAACTACGGGAAACTCAAAGGGCGTAGTTTTATCGAATGGAAATCTAAATTCAATTGTAGAACAATTTCGAGTCATGACTGGGGGATTTGAAAGGCAACAGAAATGGTTATCTCCATCGGTGCCTTTTATTACTTACTTTCTGAATTGTAGTTTGCATATGCCGTTGGCGTTTGGAATGCAATGTTATATTGAACTATACGATAATGCTAATATGAAGAAAAAAGTAAAAAAACAGAGAATTCATCATCTGGCAGCAACGCCTTCGTTTTTTGAGGAATTTATTGCAGATTCAGAAGATTTTTCATATATTATTATGCCAACTACAGGTGGAGATAAACTTAGTGAGAAAGCATATAATCAGATAAATAAGCAGTTGGAAAAGGGAAAATGTAACTGGAAAATTTGCAACGGTTATGGTATGACGGAGGTCTCATCGGGGGCTTGTATTAGCTATAAAGGAAAGAGTAATAAAGCAAATAGTGTAGGAATTCCCTTGATTAATACGATAGTGACTGCGTTTGATGTTGAAACAGGAGAAGAAGTACCAATTGGAAAACAAGGGGAGATTTGCATTTCAGGTCCGGGTGTAATGATTGGATATTTGAATAATCGTGAGGCGACAGATGAAATAATAAAAGCTCATCAAGGTAAGCGGTGGATTCATACAGGAGACATAGGATATATTGATGAAGATGGTTGTGTTTTTGTAGTAGGAAGAATGAAAAGGATGATTATCAGGTTTGATGGCTTTAAAATTTTTCCTGCCGTTGTTGAGGAAAAAATGTTGACTTGCCATCTGATTGAGGATTGCTCATGTGTCGCTATGAAAGATGAACGACATGATGTAGGTCAGGTACCAATTGTATTTTATACGATGAGCAATACAAATGTTACTTGTGAATTTGTTGAACAGGAATTGCGTAAAATTAGCGAGAAATCATTGCCAGAATATTCTCAACCATATGATTATAAAATGATAGATGAGTTACCGCGTACACACGCAGGCAAGGTGGATTATAGAAAGTTTGAGGAGATGGCAAAGAGGTAATATAGAGGTCAGAAAATTATGTATTTTAAGCGAAAGAATATTATTTGCAGAACAATAATGCCATTAGACCAATTAATAGAATATTATCGTAATGAGCGAAAATATATTTATGAAAACAACATTCCAATAAAAGGTATTAAATGGCGTAAGCGAATACATGAGATGATGCTTGCCGCTATCAAAGCGAATCGGGTGTTGCAGCATCAGGAATTGACCATTTTGCATGATAGAAGGATAAATACAGATAAACCCATTATATATGCATGTACGCATATTGGAAGATATGATATAGAGATGGCATTAGAATCAATTCAGGATACATGTTTCCTGTTCTTTGGAAACCCTGGAAAATTATATCGTTCGTTTGATGGGATAGTGGCATACCTTTTAGGATTTATTGGATGTGATACTACAGAGAAAGAGGATAGGCACATTGCAAAAGAACTGGCAATACGGACATTAAAACAGGGCGGAAATATTTTGATTTGGCCAGAAGGCGCGTGGAATATAACAGAGAATGAAGTGGTAATGAAATTATATACGGGAGCTGTGGAAATGGCGATACGTTCAGGAGCAGATATTGTGCCTATTGCAATTGAACAGTATGGAAAAAGCTTCTATGTAAATATTGGTAAAAATATTTCATTAGATAAGTCGACGAACCTTAATGAGAAAAGAAAGCTTTCCGATGATTTGAGGGATATACTATGTACACTTAAATGGGAGATATGGGAACAGTTCCCGATTATCCCAAGAAGTAGTCTGCCAGAAAATATGAGACAAATTTTTGTTGAAACAATTATGAGTGAAACAGCAAATGACTATACGATAGAGGAGATAGAGCGGGATAGGTTCCATGAAAAATTGGAGTGTTTCGCCACTTTTGAGAGCGATTTATAATGGGGTTGTTTTATTTGCCGTATAAAACAATCCGCAATATACATCCGCAATATGTCAAACACAGATTGATATATTGCGGATTATATTGTATAATTTGCGATGAAAGCAATATACTGATTGTAAATGATTGGAGATGATTTGGGTGAAGTCCTGTAAACAAATAGCAACAGAATGGGGAGTTTCAGACCGTTCTGTGAATGATATGTGCAAAAAAGGTAAGATTAAAGGCGCAGTCAAGGCGAAAGGCGCCTGGCAAATTCCGGATGATGCCCAAAAGCCTGAAGATGGTCGGGTTTCATCTGGAAAATATGTAAAGAGGGCGGCAGGCGCAGAAGTGAAATCACTTCCCATTGGAATTTCGGACTACGTGCGGGCACAGTCAGAATATTACTACGTTGATAAGACATTGCTGATAAAAGAATTTCTGGATCAGAAGCCGCTGGTATCTTTATTTACAAGACCAAGGCGATTTGGAAAAACACTAAACATGGATATGCTCAGGGTGTTCTTTGAGATATCAGAGGAAGACACCAGCAAATATTTTACGGATAAGGCTATCTGGAAATGTGGCGTGGAATATCGTGCGCATCAGGGAAAATATCCAGTGATATTTCTTACTTTTAAGGATGTTAAGTTTGATACATGGGAAGCAACGATTGATAAAATTCGGGGATTATTACAGGAAGAGTATGGCAGGCATCAGGAGTTAGCTGCAAGTGACAGGCTTGCAGGATACGAAAAAGAATATTTTGCAAAAATTCTTGCTGGAACGGCTAATGAGGTGGAACTTACATCCGCGCTGGAAAAACTATCGAAAATGTTAACGGTTCATTATGAAAAGGCACCAATTATTATCATTGATGAGTATGATACGCCGATTCAGGAGGGGTATTCAAAGGACTTTTATGAAGAAATAATTGGATTTATGAGAAATTTCTTTTCAGGTGCTTTTAAAGACAACAGGAATCTTTCTTACGGTTTTCTTACAGGTATTCTTCGGATTGCGCAGGAGAGTATTTTTAGCGGACTTAATAATCTGACGGTAAATTCTGTGATGGATGAAGAGTATGATAATTACTTTGGTTTTACCGGCGCAGAAGTTTATGAAATGCTGGAATATTACGGCGTATTGGACAAGGAAAATGAGTTGAAGGAATGGTATGATGGATATTTGTTCGGAAGCGAAGAAATCTATAATCCATGGTCCGTGATTAATTACATTTCAAAGGGATGTATACCGCAGGCTTACTGGGTGAATACGGGAAAAAATGAAATTCTTGAAGATGTTTTAAAGGCTGCAACGGATGACATAACCGAAAAACTTTTTGCACTTTTGCAGGGGGAGACGGTTGTTGCAAGAATTGACCAGAATGTTGTATACAGAGCACTCGCAGAGGAACCGGCGAATATTTACAGCTTGCTGCTGGTGGCTGGATATTTAAAGGCACCTAAAAAAGAATTACAGGCGGATGGCTCCTATTTATGTGAGGTTTCCATTCCAAACAGGGAAATTGCAGCGGTATATAAGAGTGAGATATTATCCCATTTATTGCAGATTGGAGCGATTACAAGGACAACCGCAGACAAAATTGCGGAAAGTCTTTATGCAAATGACGACAAGAAGCTGCAGAAAGCGATTGCAGAGTACATGGATAAATCAATCAGCTTCTATGATGCAGGGGCAGAGGGATTTTATCATGGACTGGTTCTTGGATTAATTGCATTGATGGATAATCAGTATAAGATTAAATCCAACAGGGAATCTGGCGATGGAAGATATGACATCAGCATGATTCCAAGACAGGATCGATATCCGGGAGTTATCATGGAACTGAAGTGGAAGAAGGATTTGAGTGCAGATGCACTTGAGAAACTTGCAGATGAGGCTTTAGCACAGATGGATGAGAAGCGATATGATTCCGAAATGAAGGAAGACGGCATCAAGAATATCCTGAAATTTGGAATCGCATTTTCTGGCAAGAGGGTGAGTGTGAAAACAAAATAATCTGAAATTGATAGAGGTGTGGGACTGCCAGTCACCACTTCTCCATCAAAAGAAAATCTCGGATGTTTCGGTGTTTTATTCCGTTGCGGCTCATATCAAATTCATCCAGGGAGACAACATATTTGGGATAGTTGTCGCGGATATTGTCATACACACCAAATTCGCGGCTGATGGTCTCGTCTGATGCAAGCAGATAGGTGACCTGGATATAAATTTTATCAGCTTGTCTGGTGCAGACAAAGTCGATTTCCTTATCTCCAACCCTTCCAATGGTGATGCTGTATCCGCGGCGGAGCAGCTCCATATAGACAATATTTTCCAGAATGAGCTGGATGCTTTGTGTGTTGCCGCCAAAAACAGCTTCCCGGATGCCGTGGTCAGCGATGTAATATTTTTCGTTGGAAGAAAGAATCTGCTTGCCCGGCAAATCCTCCCGTTTCACCTGATAGAACAGATAGGCGTCACAGCAGTATCGGATATAATTTAAAATTGTTTCTGCGGAAACAGTACGCTGCTCGTTTTTGAAAAATTTGACGAGAGAGGTTGCGGAAAAAGTGGTGCCAATATTTGTCATAACATAGGCGATGATTCGTTCCAGTAAATCCACATCCCGGATTTTGTTGCGTTTTACGATATCCTTGAGCTGAACCGAATTGAAAAGGTCGGTCAGATATTGTCTGGAAGGTTCCGTTTCATAGCGGATATTTGCAAGGTAAGGCATACCGCCGGAGACAAGATATTTTTGAAAACAGTTCTGGATGGACGCCTCCGGTGCGATGGGGCGGTACAGTTCTAAAAATTCCGCAAAAGAAAACGGGTAAATGATAAATTCGACGTAACGTCCACCGAGGTAGGTTGCCAGCTCGCCGGAAAGTAATTTGGCATTGGAACCGGTGATATAGATGTCACAGTTTAGTCCAACGCGGAAAGAATTAATACATTTTTCCCAGTCGGTTACTTCCTGAATTTCATCAAAGAACAGGTAGGCTCTGCCTTCTATTTGTGATACTCTCTTGGTAATCTCTTCATGCAGGACTTTTGCCGTATGCAGATGGTCATAGCGCATATCCTCAAAATTGATGGAAATAAACTGAGATGGATTGATACCGGATTCCACCAATTCCTGTTTAATCAGCTCTAACATAACGGATTTGCCACAGCGCCGGATACCGGTCATAACTTTGATAAGCTCCGTGTTGATAAATGGACGAATGCGTCTCATGTAAAGTTCGCGTTTAATCATGAAGTTGTATCGCCTCCTTGTTTAGATAATATTTAGTATATTACATTTATATCGAATAAACAACCGACAAAACAAAATTTTATCGGTTATAACTGATAAAATCCATTTTTATACAAAAAATGACAGCCACAACAAACAAAACACATCTTCCATCCCGAATGAGTGTTGGCTTCGGGGTATCGAAACAAGGGCTACAACTTTACCATTACATCCTCCACCGCCTATGACCAGAAATTCATGTACGGAAGAAATGTCTTCCAGAGCATCTCGGATATCGTGGATGAGCTGTTTCAGAACTACCTGTCGAGACCGAGTGTAAGACAGCCGATTCTGACACAGTACTGCGACGGACAGCGGGTGACCTGTACCAACTGGTTAAGCCAGTGGGGAAGCAAATATTTGGGCGACCAGAATTACAGTGCGATAGAGATACTGCGGTACTACTATGGAAATAATATGTTTATCAACACAGCGGAGGAAGTGTCAGGAATCCCGGCATCCTGGCCGAGGGTGGACTTGACGATTGGCTCTACCGGAGATAAGGTGCGCCAGATACAGGAGCAGCTTGCACGGATTTCACAATCTTATCCGGCGATTCCGACTGTGATACCGGATGGAATCTTCGGGCCTGCGACGAGGGCGGCGGTTGAAAAGTTCCAGTCCGTATTCGGACTTCCGGTGACAGGCGTCATAGATTACAAGACATGGTATAAAATATCAGAAATCTACGTGGCGGTGACAAGGATTGCGGAATTAAGCTAGAAATTGTGCGGTTAATATGGTATCATGTCCCGTAGACATGATAAGCCAGAAGCGGTGAAAAGACCGCGGCAGAATGAGAGGAATCCATGAACTACAGGATGGTAATCGAGTATGACGGCACAAGATATAAAGGCTGGCAGACCTTAGGGGATACCGCAATGACGATACAGGGAAAACTACAGGATGTTCTTTCAAAGATGGCGGGAGAACAGGTGGAACTGATAGGCTCCGGCAGGACGGACGCAGGGGTTCACGCCAGAGGACAGGTGGCGAATTTTCATCTCAGTGAGAGAAAGAGTACGGCAGAAATCTTTGCCTATGTCAACCGTTATCTTCCGGAGGACATTGCAGTGCTTTTGATAGAGGAGGTGCCGGAGCGGTTTCACAGCCGCTATCAGGCAGTGAAAAAAACATACCTCTACCGGATTCATACCGGGGAAGCGGGCGATGTGTTTTCCAGAAAATATGTCTACGATTACCGGAAAACTTTAGATAGAAGACGGATGGAGCAGGCGGCACAGTATCTTATCGGAACGCATGATTTTATGGCATTCTGCGGAAACCGTAAAATGAAAAAATCCACGGTGCGCACGATTTACGAAATCCGTTTTGAGGAGCGGCCGGGGGAACTTGACATTTATTACACTGGAAACGGATTTTTGCAGAATATGGTGCGGATTCTGACCGGAACGCTGATTGAGGTCGGAGACGGCAGGAGAGAGGCGGAGGAAATGCCGGGACTCCTTGAGAGCCGCAACCGGGAGCTGGCGGGATATACGGCACCCGCAGCAGGACTTACCTTATTAAATGTCGAATATGAGGAAGACAGATAGCAGGATATGGAAAAGTGGTTTGTAATTAACAAAGGAGCAGATTTTAACGCCATCGGGCAGCAGTTTCACATTCATCCGGTGATTGCGCGTTTGATACGCAACAGGGAAGTTGTGGGCGAGGAGGCAATCCGCCGTTATCTTTCCGGCGGCAGGGCGGAGCTTTATAATCCGCATCTTCTGCTGGACGGAGAGCGGCTGGTGGAAATTCTGCATGTCAAAATAGAACAAAAACAGAGCATCCGCATTATCGGAGATTACGATATCGACGGCGTGATGTCAACTTACATCCTTTACCGTGGAATTACCCGCTGTGGGGGAAAGGTGGACTATCAGATACCGGACCGGGTGAAGGACGGCTACGGAATCAACGAGCATCTCATTGATGCGGCGAAGGAGGACGGCATTGACACGATTGTCACCTGTGACAACGGAATTTCTGCTATCCCTGAGATTGCCCATGCAAAGGAGCTTGGAATGACCGTTCTTGTCACGGACCATCATGAGATTCCGTTTACAGAAGAGGCGGGGGAGAAAAAATACCGCCGCAGTGCGGCGGATGCCATTGTAAATCCGCACCAGGCAGAGTGCAAGTATCCGTTTAAGCAGCTCTGCGGAGCAGCGGTTGCGTGGAAGGTGATACAGCTTTTATACGAAGCGTGCAGAATTCCGGTGGAGGAAAGCTTTGAATTTCTGGAAAATGTGGCGTTTGCAACGGTCGGGGACGTCATGGATTTAGTCGATGAGAACCGGATATTAGTCAAAGAAGGATTAAAACAGATAAAACACACTAAAAATCCCGGTATGAAAGCATTAATTTTAAAGAATAAATTAGAGATGGAAAAAATCAATGCGTACCATTTCGGATTTGTGTTAGGCCCCTGCATCAATGCCAGTGGAAGACTTGAGACAGCACGGATTGCCTTACAGCTTTTTTTAGAGGAAGACTTTGCAAAAGCGTCCCGGATAGCGGAAGAGTTAGTGGAATTAAACATCCAGCGGAAGGATATGACCGCAGAGGGCGTGGAAGCAGCAAAAGCAGAGGTGGAAAAGGGAGCAGTCGGGGAGAAAGTGCTTGTGATTTATCTTCCTACCGTGCATGAAAGCCTTGCGGGAATCATTGCGGGACGGATTCGTGAAGCCTATCATAAACCTACATTTGTATTGACAAAGAGTGAAGACGGCGTCAAGGGCTCCGGGCGTTCTATCGAGGAATATTCGATGTATGAAGAACTCTGCAAATGCAGTGAGCTTCTGACGAAATTTGGCGGGCATCCGATGGCGGCAGGGCTTTCGATGAAGGAAGAGGACGTAAATAAGCTGAGAGAGCAGTTAAATACATATTCTCGATTGACAGAAGAGGATTTTATCCCTAAGATAAAGATAGATATTCCGATGCCCGTAGACTATCCGGACAGGGAGCTGATTCGCCAGCTCGATTTGTTAGAGCCGTTTGGAAAAGCAAATGTGAAACCGTTGTTTGCAGACAAAGACCTTGGAATCCTTCGGGCATTTGTTGTGGGACGCAATCAGAACGTGTTAAAGCTGACCTTATCCACACCGGCAGGCAGCAGGGTCTCTGCGGTCTACTTTGGCGATGTGGAGGCATTCCGGCAGACGATGACAGAGAAATACGGTGAAAAGGAAGTAGAGGCGGCGTTTGCAGGACGTCCGAATAACATCCGGCTGTCGGTGGTTTATTATCCGGAAGTCAATGAATATCAGGGCACGGAAACCATTCAGATGACGATACGCAATTACAGATAAAAGATCCGAACAGAAAGGATATGAGAAAAGATGTTTTCAGGAAAGCGGGAAAGAGCGCTTGAGGAAGAATTAAGAGCGGCGCAGGAGAAGGCAGATAAAAACCAGAGAAATCTCGAAAAATATTTGCAGGAATTAGAAGAACAGATGACTTCCGTGGAACAGGTGGCAGAGCAGAGCGAGGCTGCGGCAGGTGCAATCTACAGTACCATTTTAGCAGGAAAAAACGGTCTGGAATCGTTTCGCGCCAGTCATACCGTATTTTTAGGCAAGGTCAAAGAACAGTCAGACAAGGTGTCAGAGGCGGCGGAAGAAGGCAGAAAAGTGCAGCAGAAAGCCGAGGAATTACTGACGAAGTTTGCGGAGCCGAAACAGTCGGACGATATTTGTAATCAAATGAAGAACGGAATCGGTCAGATGCACGAATTTTCAGGAAAGATGAGTGTCCTTGCGTTAAATGCAGCGATTGAGGCGGGACGGCTTGGAGAAACCGGCAGCAATTTTATCACAGCGGCAGAAGAAATCCGTTCCTTTGCAGGGGAATACGCGTCAGCTGCACAGCAGATGGAAGAGCTGCTGCACCAGTTAGAGGAGCAGAACCGCGCACTGAAGGAAGAACTGAGGGAATTGCAGGAGAATGCAAAGTCACAGGCAGTTTTAGCAGCACAGACAGCGATGAATGGCAAAAAGACGATGGCTGAGTACGAGGCAGGACAGGTGCAGATTCAGGAACTGATTCCGGATGAGGCGTTAGACCGGTTAGATGCACTGCGTCAGGCACAGACACAGATGCTTCACTGGAAGGAAGAAATACAGTCCGAAATGACAGAGATGAAAGGAAAACTGACATGGTAAAAGAAGAACAGATTCAATTTCAGTCAAAAGACGGAAGAACGACCATTCATGGATTTAAGTGGGTGCCGGAAGGAGAAATCCGTGCCGTGCTTCAGATAAACCATGGCATGATTGAATATATTGAGCGCTATCGTGCGTTTGCGCAGTTTTTGGCGGAGCACGGATTTGTTGTGGCAGGCTATGACCATATCGGTCACGGTGCATCTGTTGTCTCCCAGGAGGAATGGGGCTTTTTCCATGAGAAGGAACCAAGTAAGACACTTGTAGAGGATATGCACCAGTTCCGTACGCTGATGCAGAAGGAATATCCGGGACTGCCGTATTTTATGATGGCACACAGCATGGGCTCTTACCTCCTTAGAAGATATCTCTGCTGCTACGGAGAGGGCTTAAGCGGTGCGGTTATCATGGGAACCGGCTGCGTATCCGATACCTTTATGAAAACAGGAATGGCAATCTGTAAAGTGATGGCGGCATTTCGTGGCTGGCATTACCGCAGCAGGCTTGTGCAGTCACTTTCCTATGACAAATATTACAAAAAATTCGATGTGACCGGCGCAAATCCGGCAAACAGCTGGCTGACAAAGGATGTAGAGGCGGTAAAAAAATATTACGCTGACCCAAGATGCACCTTCCGGTTTACCATTAACGGTTATTATGGACTGATGGAAACGGTATATTATGACAACCAGATGGAAAATATAAGAAATATGCAAAAAGATGTGCCGTTGTTTTTAGTATCCGGTGCCGATGACCCGGTGGGCGGTCTTGGAGAAGGTGTCAAAAAGGTGTATGACAAGTTCCAGGCAGCAGGAATTGAGGATGTCACCTATAAGCTCTATGAGACGGACCGTCATGAGATTTTAAATGAAACAGATAAGGAAAAAGTATATGAAGATATCTGTGCATGGCTTACCGTACATACACAGTCATAATGGAGCGATACCGTTACGGTATCAGAATGGAAGGAAAAAATGACAGATAGAAAAAGACGGCTTGCCTGCGCAAACGGAACCGAGACGGCAGACCTTGTATTAAAAAACGGAAATGTGCTCAATGTATTTACCGAAGAGGTGTTAAAGGCAGACGTGGCAATCTGCGGTGATACAATCGTCGGCGTTGGACACTATGACGGAAAAGAAGAAATCGACTGCACCGGAAAATATCTGGTGCCGGGATTTATTGATGCCCATATGCACATCGAGTCCTGTATGCTTGCGCCGGGAGAACTGGCAAAGGTGCTTGCGGAAGCAGGAACTACGACAATCGTTGCAGACCCGCACGAAATTGTAAATGTCAGCGGAAGCAAAGGAATGGATTATTTTTTGCGTGCGACGAATGATATATTGGTCAATGTATTTTTCATGATTCCGTCCGCAGTACCGGCAACCGATGTCGAGACAAACGGAGCAGGACAGTTCCTTGCAGCGGATATGATGAAATATGTCGACAATGCAAGGGTACTCGGATTAGGAGAAACCATGCGTTTTGAAGAGTGTTGCTCCGGGGAAAAGCGCATGGCGGATAAATTAGAGCTGTTTTCCAAGAAGCACATAGACGGTCATGCACCCGGAATCACCGGAAAGCAGGTGCAGGCGTATCGTCTGGCAGGCGTGGAGAATGACCACGAGTGCTCTACACCGGAGGAAGTGTTAGACAAACTGCGTGCAGGACTTCATATTTATATCAGAGAGGGAAGCGGCGCAAAGAATCTCGAGACACTGCTTCATACACTCTTAGAGGCAGAGGTTTCCTTAGACCAGTGCGCATTCTGCACGGATGATAAGCATGTGGAGGAAATCCGCAAAGAGGGACACATCAGCACCTGCATCCGCAAGGCGATTGCCATGGGAGTGCCGGTGGCGCGTGCTTATAAGATGGGAAGCTATCAGACGGCACAGTTCTATGGGTTAAAGAATTACGGTGCCATCGGAGCCGGTTATCGCGCGGATATCGTATTTTTGGATGACCTGACCGGCGTTCATCCGACCGACGTGATGAAGAGCGGCAGGATTTTGACAAAGGCAGATTATGTAAAGGATTACTCGGTTCCGGTGCCGGAAGAACTGCTTCACACCGTCCATACTGAGGGCGTGACCCGGGAAAAACTTGCGCTTGCCTGTGATGGGAAGACGGATGTAATCCGGATGAACGCACACCAGATTGTGACGACACATCTTGTGGAGGAAGTTCCGACCGAGAACGGTTATTTTAAGCCGGATAGTGTATACAACAAAATCTGTGTGGTAGAGCGCCACGGAAAAACCGGAGAAATCGGTGTTGCACCGTTAAAGGGCTTTGGTGTGAAAGGCGGAGCGGTCGCAACGTCTGTGGCACATGATTCCCACAACCTGATTGTGGCAGGAGATAATGACGAAGATATTCTTCTGGCAATCGAGGCAGTGCAGAAGGCACAGGGCGGTTATGCAATCGTATCCGGTGGAAAAGTCATCGATGTACTTCCGCTTACCATCTGCGGACTGATGAGCGAAGAGACCTCCGGTATTGTAACTGCAAAGGTGGCAACCATGTTAAAAGAAACAAGAAAACTTGGTATTTCAGCGGATATTGATCCGTTTATTACCCTTTCGTTTATGGCACTTACGGTAATACCGGAGATTCGTGTGACAGAGCGCGGGGTATACCTGTTTGGAAATTAAGAAATTGGAGTATAATTTTAATATGAATAAAATTCAGATTATCAGTGATGGTTCCTGTGACCTTCCAAAAGAGCTTACCGCTCAGAAAAATATAACTGTTGTTCCGTTTTATGTCTCATTTGACAGCAAAACGTATTTAAAGGAGATGGAAGAGTTAGAACCACGTCATCTCTATGACCAGATGGTAGAGAATCCGGGGGTATACCCGAAAAGTTCAATGCCGTCTGTGGATGATTATTACCGTGTGTTTGAGCCACTCGCAAAGGAAGGTGCGGCTATCATCTGCATCTGTATTACGACAAAATTCAGCGGCTCCATGCAGTCAGCCGTCACCGCAAGGGATATGCTGCTGGAAAATTACCCGGACACAAAGATTACGGTCATTGATTCCCAGATTAACACGGTACTGCAGGGACTTTATGTGCTTGAAGCGTGCAGACTGCGGGATTTAGGCTATGAATATGATGAGATGGTAAAGCGTCTTTTGGCAATCCGGGAGAGCGGACGCATCTTTTTTACCGTTGGAAGTATCGACTACTTAAAGCACGGCGGACGCATTGGCAGGCTGGCAGGACTTGCGGCAAGTGCACTGCGGATTAAGCCGCTTATTACTTTAAAGGAAGGCGAGATTTTTAACTCCGGAATCGCAAGAAGCCGGGAGAAATCCATGAGCAAGATCATTGATATGTTAAATGAATATATCGTGGAGCGTTCTATCAAGCCGGGAGAATACAGCTTTGTCATCGGTTACGGATATGACTACGAGGAAGCATGCCGTTTCCGGGAAAAATTACAGCCGATTGCAGAGGAAAAACTTGGAATTAAGGAAATCAATCTGTTCCAGATTGGGGCTACGATTGGGGTGCATACAGGTCCGTACCCGATTGGAGTCGGCATCATCAGGCGTGCAGATCTGGACTAAAAAGAGGAATACATATGGAGATTAAACGGATTGGAGAAAATCAAATCCGATGCGCACTCAGCGAGAGCGAGATTGAGCAGCTCGGATTTGATATTGATGAAATTATCGGGGACAGTGAGACAACCCAGCGCTTTATCCAGAGCGTGTTAGATGCGATGGAAGAGCAGGAGAACATTCATCTGGAACATATTTCACCGATGGTGCGCGCAGAACTGCTTCCCGACCACAGCATGGCAATTACATTCGGTGGCGATTCCGATATGGGAATCCAGGATCTTGTCGACACTGTCAGCAATCTGATGAGCAGGATTGCGCCGGAGCGTCTTGATGAGTTCAAGCGCCTAAATCAGCCAAAGGAAGAAACGAAAGAGAGCACATCGGAACAAAAGAGCGGGGATGCAGCGGAAGAAGTGCAGAAGGAAGCACGCATGATATGCGCACTGCGTTTTCCGAATATTGCGGATGCTTCTGAGATGTGCAAAGTCTGTTTTCAGGATAAATTTCCGAAGAGCGCACTGTATAAGCTCGACGGGGAATACTATCTGATTCTCGATTTTACGAAGTTTGAGAAAAACGAGATGCGCCCGTTTGCCTTTGGTGCGATGGAGTATGATGCCGGACATATCTCGGACGAAAAACAGATTGCATTTATTAAAGAGCAGGGAAACTATATTGTAAAAAAAGATGCGGTTGAAATGCTGATGCAATTGTAAATAATAGATAAATCCCACGTTGTAAATAGACAAAAGCCTCAAAACAGATGTTAATTTTTCGTGAAAATGCCGAAGAGATTCTTGTCCCAAAATCTACCAGATATGCTATGATAGACGAGGTGTGCAATCAAGATATGGTGGCACACACAATATACAGAAAGTTGGAGAGAGGTTATGAGCAAGGAGCAGCTTTGGGAACTGGAGGAAACAAAACGGGGACTATTGGTACAGGCATATCGTATGAAACAGGAACATCCGCATATGTCTCCGGTGGGGCTTGAGTGCGAGATGTACTCTGCAATCATGGCGGAGGTGAGAGAGCTTACAAGCCGCATCCAAAGAGGAGCAGAAGCTTAATACAACAGATAAATCTTAAGAAATGAGAGATGATTGCAAGATTGCAGTCATCTTCTTTTTTTGTTATAATGAAAGACAGATGAAAAAACAGAGAGGATGACCCTATATGGATCGTGAAGAACGCAGATTAAGGAGACGCAAAGATACCAGAGACGCTGTGGTTGTATTGACAATATTTGCAATGATTGTCGCGTTGGTTGTGGCAGGTGCGGTATTTGGAATCAGCAAATTGATGTCCGGCAGGAATCATACCCCGGTAAATGGTAATGCGGGGGCGGATACACAGGCGACAGAGACACAGGAGACAGAGAGTATTCCGCAGACAGAGGAACCGGAAGCGACAGAGACGCAGACGGTGGTTGACCCACTTGTGGAGCAGGCGGCACAGATTGTTTCGGGAATGACTTTAGAGGAAAAGGTTGCACAGATGTTTTTTATTACGCCGGAGGCACTGACCGGTTATGGACAGGTAACTGTGGCTGGAGATGCAACAAACGAAGCATACCAGAAGTATCCGGTCGGCGGACTGATTTATAATTCCCAGAACCTTGTGGATATCGACCAGACGAAGACGATGATGGCAAAGATGCAGCAGTATGCGGACAGCCGGATATCTCTTCCGGTATTTTTAGGTGTCGATGAAGAGGGAGGCAGTGTGACACGGATTGCGTCCAACGAGGCATATGGACTTACAAATGTCAATAATATGAGCGATATCGGTGCGACAGGGGATACGCAGAATGCTTATCAGGCGGGTGTTACGATTGGAACCTACCTGTCAGACCTTGGATTTAACCTTGATTTTGCACCGGTGGCAGATGTACTGACCGTATCGGATTCCGTGATTGGAAACCGTTCCTTTGGAACGGACAGTGAGCTTGTGGCTTCCATGGCATTGTCAGAATTACAGGGATTAGAGAGTATGGGAATACAGGGAGTTGTGAAACATTTTCCGGGACACGGAGGCGTGAGCGGAGATTCACACAGCGGAGCAGTATCGACGGACAAATCATTAGAAGAACTGTTCGCATCTGAACTTGTCCCATTTCAGAGAGCAATCGACGGGGGAGCAGAGTTTTTAATGGTTGGTCATATTGCAGCACCGAATGTGACAGGGGATGATACACCGGCATCGTTATCAAAAGTCATGATTACGGATGTATTGAGAACCCAGATGGGCTATCAGGGAGTTGTCATCACAGATGCCATGAACATGACGGCAATTACAGCAAACCATGCGGCGGACGAGGCAGCAGTCCTTGCAGTGAATGCCGGAGCGGATATGATTTTAATGCCGGAAGATTTTGGAAAGGCATATAACGGTGTGATAGATGCCGTGAATAACGGAACGATTGATGAATATCGGATTAATGAAGCGGTTGTGCGTATCGTGAAAGCGAAGCTTGCACTGTCCGCCCAATAGGACAAAGAAAAAGAGCTGTTGCAATATGCGACAGCTCTTTTTCTTAATCCATTGTTTTCAATATCTTATTCTAACAAATAAAAAACGAATTCTATTTCAGAAAAAGGTACATGAGAAACTACTGATTAAAAAGGATTATTTTACTACGGTTACGTTTGTTGCCTGAGGTCCTTTTGCTCCCTCTACAACTTCAAACTCTACTGCAGCACCTTCCTCAAGAGACTTGAATCCCTCCATGTTGAGTCCTGAGTAATGTACGAATACATCGTTTCCTGCTTCGTCAGAGATGAATCCGTATCCCTTCTGGTTGTTGAACCATTTAACTGTACCTTTCATTGAAAGTACCTCCAAAAAAATATTACTGGTTGCAATCTCTGCAACTAGGTCAAGAATACCATATCAATATCAAAAAGTAAAGCAAAAGTATGAACTTTTTGTGAAGATTTGTGAATAAAAATTCAATTAAGAAAGTTTTTCATAAACAATTCCATTATTTTTTAGGAACCGTTCTACCAGACGGTCCCATTCGTGTTCCAGACTTTTGTCCGGACAGAAAATCCGGTAGGAGACGCCGGTTGTAAGCAGCAGTGCATCGTTCTGGAATTTGAGATTCAAAAAGACACCGGAAATGTCGGCGGTGGTAAAGCTGCTGTGAATCTGTTCTAAGGTACGCGCAAGGTTTGTTGGGGAAAGTTCAAGAACAAACTTAAAATAGGAAGGAGTGCGTTTCCCTTTAATCAGGTCAAAGCACTGGGAACGCAACATTCCAAACGGCAGGCAGGAGAAGCCGGTAAGACCTAAGGACTCTGTCTCGTCGGTGGAATAAAATTCATGGTCCATGGTTCCGTCGATGGTAAAGGTGACAGCGGTTTTGATGACTGCTTCCTTTAAAAGAAAGTGGTCGAAGGTTTCACTGCACAGCAATTTATTCATGAATTCTTTGATTTCGGGAAGATTTAATGCGGTCATCTGCATCCTCGTTTCTGATTATAATAGACTTTTTATATATTTTATCAAAAATAACTCTTAAAATCTACAGCGATTTATAGTAATATAGGTAGGAGAGCAAATGTTACAGGTTGCTTTAGAATGGAGATTGGAACATGACAGAAACACAGCATTTATTTAATTTATTAAAAAAAGGGGTTTCTCCGGTTCATGCGGTAGCAGCCGCAGAGGAGCGCCTTGTGGCAGCCGGATTTGAAAATCTTGATTATGGAAAAGACTGGCAGCTTCTGCCGGGAAAGAAGTATTACTTAAATCACCATGACACCACACTGTTTGCATTTACGATTCCGATGCAGTGGCAGGACAACAATAAGCCTGCAATCCGTATCGCAGCCGCACATACCGATTTCCCATGCCTTCGGATTAAGCCGTCCGCAGATATGAAAACGGATGTTTATGCACAGTTGAATGTGGAGGTATACGGCGGAGCCATTTTAAATACCTGGCTGGACCGCCCGCTTGGAATTGCCGGAAGAGTTGCCGTGCGCAACGATAATCCGTTTGTTCCGCAGATGAAATATTTTGTGTCTGAGAAGAATCTTTTGACCATCCCGAATCTTGCCATTCACATGAACCGCAAGGTAAACGAGGGAGTGGAGTTAAACAAGCAGATTGATATGATTCCGCTGCTTGGTCTGATTCCGGAGGGAGAAGACGGCAAGGATTATTTCTTAAACTACATTGCAAAAGAACTTTCCGTGGCAAAGGAAGATATTCTTGATTTTGAACTTACGGTATACTGCAAGGAAGAACCGCAGTTTGTAGGTATCAACGATGAGCTGATTTCAAGTCCGAGACTGGATAATTTAACTTCCTGTTCCGCACTCCTTTCTGCCGTGACAGAGGCAGAGCGGGAGGACGGAATCAATATGATAGCACTCTTTGACCATGAGGAAATCGGCAGCCGTTCCAAACAGGGTGCAGCTTCGATTCTGCTTCACGATATGTTAATCCGCATCTTAAGAGAAATCGGAAGAGATGAGATGGCGGAGGCAGACATCTATAACGGAATGTTTTTGTCTGTGGATGTTGCGCATGGACTTCATCCGAACCAGACCGGAAAGATGGATGTGACCAATAAGCCGGTTCTTGGCAGTGGTTTTTGTATCAAGGAAGCATCCTCCCAGTCCTATGCGACAGACTGTGAGGCGATTGCCATCATCCAGCAGATTTGTGATGCCGCAAAGATTCCGTACCAGAAATTTGTAAACCGTTCCGATATGCCGGGCGGTGGAACCTTAGGCTCCATTGCATCTGCACTGCTTCCGGTAAAAACGGTTGATGTGGGAATCCCGCTGCTTGCAATGCACTCTGCAAGGGAATTGATGGGAACAGCTGACCAGCAGGCATTAAAGGACTTAACAAAGGCATTTTTCGAGGCATAGACCGTTGTTTATCAAAATTTCATTCTTTTTTTAGAAAAAACCCCTATACAAATAGGGGTTTTTATGTTAATATCACGTAGTAATGAAAACTACTTGTTCTGGAAAAAAAGAACATATTAAAAGTTTTTGAATAACTTGTCAGATAATTTCAAAAAATAGAATCGTTTGATAGATAATGGAGGGTTGCGTATGTATAAGATTGTGATTGACAGCTGCGGTGAGCTGCCGGAAGAATTAAAACAGGATGGACATTTTACAACGGTATCGTTGGAACTTGAAGTGGATGGTTACCGCATCCGGGATGATGAGAGCTTCAATCAGCTTGATTTTCTGCGCAGAGTAAAGGCGAGCCTGAAAGGACCAAAATCCTCCTGTCCGTCACCGGAAGAATACATGAAGGCATACGAGGGAGAGGCGGAACACGTTTATGTGGTAACGCTTTCCGGAAAACTCAGCGGTTCTTACAATAGCGCGGCTCTTGGAAAGAATCTCTATGAGGAAGAGCATGAAGGGGAAGCTGCAAAACAGATTTACATCTTTAACTCCAAATCTGCCTCCATCGGAGAGACGATTATCGGTATGAAGATTCAGGAATATGAAGAGGCAGGGCTTAGCTTTGAGGAAGTGGTAGAGAAGACGGAAAACTACATTTCTTCCATGAATACCTTTTTTGTTCTTGAGACACTTGAGACTTTGCGCAAAAATGGCAGACTTTCCAACTTAAAGGCATTTCTTGCCAATACCTTAAACATTAAGCCGGTTATGGGTTCCACCAAGGAAGGACTCATCTGCCAGCTCGGTCAGGCAAGAGGCATGAAGAAGGCGCTCGACCAGATGATTTCCAATGTCATTGAGAAGACAAAGGACTGCGAGAACCGTGTTCTGGCAATTTCCCACTGTAACTGCCCGGAGCGTGCGGCACAGGTGAAGGCAAAGCTTGAGAAGCTTGCGAAGTTTAAGAAGATTATTGTGATTAACACAGCAGGCGTCAGCAGTATGTATGCAAATGACGGCGGTGTCATTATCGCAGTGTAAGATATCAGGGCGCCGCGGTAATTTTTAAGAAATTCTGAAATTTTTAGCAGGTGCCGCCAAAGTCTTGACAACCGAAAATCCGTGTGCAAGAATAAGCTACTGTAGCAGGAAAGCAGTGTGCTTTTTGCAAAATGGAAAGAACGGTGAAGGACATGAAAGAAAGAACCTATGAGGAAGTCATAGAAGAAATAGAGAATAAACGTAGATTTGAAAACCTTGCGGGAGTAGAGATTACAGAGCGGATGTTAGAGAAACTCAAAGATTCCTGCAAGGTTTCGGATTTTATCCATATAGCGGGGACAAATGGAAAGGGTTCAGTCTCTGCTTTTTTGTGTGCAATTTTACAGGAAGCGGGGCTGAAAACCGGAATGTTTACGTCGCCACATCTGATGGATTTTGGGGAGCGCATCCGCGTAAACGGAGAGATGATTGCAAGGGAAGATGCAAAGCGGTTGGGAGAAGCACTTTTAGCGATGGACTTTGGCGTGCATCCCACGATGTTCGACTATTGTCTTATGATGGCGCTTCTTTATTTTAAGGAGCAAAAATGTGATGCGATGATTCTTGAGACAGGGCTTGGCGGCAGACTTGATTCCACAAACGCAGTTGGAATACCGGATGTATCGGTCATCACAAAGATTGGCTATGACCATATGGCAATCCTTGGGGATACGCTGTCTGAGATTGCAGCTGAGAAAGCAGGGATTATCAAGCCTGGAACGATTCTGGTCACCGAAAGCCAGGAGCCTTCGGTGCAGGAGGTATTTTCTCATGCGGTGAAAGAAGCGGGTGTGACCGATTACAGACGGGTGGACCTTTTTGAGATTACAGACAGATGTGCGGATGAAACAGGGGAGCATTTTTCATTCCGGGATTATAAGAATCTCTCGATGAAGATGCTCGGCGTGCACCAGTATGAAAATGCAGCGGCAGCGATTCTTGCGGCGGAGGCATTTTTAGGAAAAAGGGGAATGGAACCGGCACGAATCCGGACGGCAGTCCGTGCCGGAATCGAAAAGGCAGTGTGGCAGGGACGCATGGAGATTTTGAATAGAGAACCGTTTCTTATGGTCGATGGCGCACACAACAGCAATGGCGTTGCCGCATTAAAGGAGAGCCTTCTTACTTTGTTCCCAGGAGAAAAATTCCACTTTATCATGGGCGTGATGGCAGATAAAGACTACGAAAAAATGGTGGAGGAGCTGCTTTCGCTGGCACTTGATTTTGTGACGGTAACGGTGGAGAGTGAGCGGGCACTCCAGGCGGACAGTCTTGCCGCCTGCATTGAAAAGAAGGGTGTGACGGCATATTCCTGCGCAAATCTGGAAGAATGTTTTGATTTAAAAAAGTGGGATACGGCGCATAAGACAGTTGCATTCGGTTCACTTTACTTTATTGGGGAAGTAGAAGCATTTTTTACAAAAGTGTTTCGGAATTAAGGCAATATGACAAAATTCCTAAATTTTCGCTAAATCTACGTAATAGATTCCTATTTTAAAGGCAAATTGGGTATACTATCAGAGAAATAAGGAAAATACAATTATTAGAAAGGATTGCAAGGATGGTATTCAGCAGTTTTGAATTTTTATTCCGGTTTTTGCCGGTTTTTTTATTAATATATTACATTGCACCGCGAAAGTGCAGAAATCTGGTACTTTTTACAGGAAGTATCGTATTTTATACCATTGGGGAGGCACAGTACGTTGTGCTGCTTCTTTTATCTGTTATCGTCAACTATCTGCTTGCAAAACAGATGTACCCAAGGAAGGATACAGGAAGAGGCAGCAGGCAGAAGGCGCTTCTTATCCTGGCATTAATCTATAATTTTGGTATTTTATTCTTCTACAAATATAGCGGACTTGCAAAAGAACTTCCGCTTGGTATCAGTTTTTATACGTTTCAGATTAGTGCGTACATCATTGATGTTTATCGTGGAAAAGTACCCGCATCAAGATCTTTTGTGAAGCTTGGAACTTATCTTACGATGTTTCCACAGTTGATAGCAGGACCGATTATCAACTATTCTGAGGTCAGTGCACAATTAAAACGCAGGATTGTGAAGCTGGAAGACTTTGAGGACGGATTAAAGACCCTTATCATCGGACTTGGTGCGAAAGTGATTGTGGCAGACCGTATCGGATTACTGTGGAATAACCTCCAGTCAGTCGGATTTGAGAGTATTTCGACACCGGCGGCATGGCTTGGTGCATTCGCATATTCATTAGAACTTTATTTTGACTTTGCCGGCTATTCCATGATGGCAATGGGACTTGGAAAAATGTTAGGCTTTGACATTCCGGTGAACTTCAGGCAGCCGTATATGTCACGCTCGGTATCGGAATTCTGGCGCAGATGGCACATTACGCTCGGAAGATGGTTCCGGGAATATGTGTATATTCCGCTTGGCGGAAACCGCAAGGGAACGGCACGGACATTTTTTAACCTGTTTGTGGTATGGACACTGACCGCACTGTGGCACGGTGCGGAGCCGAATTTCCTTATCTGGGGAGCGTCATTGCTCTTTTTGCTTGGAATTGAAAAATTATTTTTGCTGCGTTTTCTGGAGAAACACCATGGGATTGCACATATTTATCTGCTGTTTGTAGTACCAATAACCTGGGTGGCTTTTGCAATCGAAGATGTGTCAAAACTCGGCGTCTATTTAAGCCGGATGTTTCCATTTTTTACGGAAGCGGCAGGAACGGTAAATTCCATGGATTATGTGGGGTACTTAAAAGATTATGGACCGTTGTTTTTGCTCGCCATATTTTTCTCAACGTCCGTTCCGACAGTCTTTTACAAGGTGTTTAAAAAGAAATGGCTTGGAAACATCGGGGTGACGGTGATACTTGCACTGAGTTTGTATTATCTTACAGTGTCTACGAATAATCCATTTTTGTATTTTAATTTTTAGTGAGTAATTGCAGTGAGAAAGAACGGGTGAGTCAGAGTGAAGAGATTTTTGAGATGCAGGATAACGGTTGTTGTTTTTTTGGGCTGGATAGTGCTTTCTGTGATTGGTTATCTTGGACGGGACAACATTTATAAAAATTATACGATAAATATCAAAAAAACACCGTCTTTTGTTCTGGTATTCCAGGGAATCCACGATGGAATTTATCCGTGGAGCGCAGAGCCGAAGGATTTCTGGGAAAAATGGAATGAACAGCAGGGTGGAACGGAGCCGGGAAGCGAAATGGTGGCAGAGACCGAAGAGACACAGGCAACAGAGGAAATTACAGAGGCGGAAGAAACAGGTGCAACGGAGGAAGCCAGTGCTACAGAAGAATCCGGTGCTACAGAGCGCGTGGATGAATCCGTGGACGATACAGAGTCTGTGGGAGAGACAGAGAAACCGGAGACGAAATCGTTTGTGGATGTAGATGAAAGCTATTTTGAAGATGCTGTGTTTATCGGAGATTCAAGAACGGTCGGTTTACAGGATTACAGTGGATTAAATGCAACGTTTTATGCTACGGTGGGGCTTAATGTCTACGATATGTGGGATGAAGATTTTTGTAATTTGAACGGAAGTAAGGTTTCCCTGGAACAGGCGTTATCGGTAAAGCAGTATAAAAAGGTTTATTTCCAGATTGGAATCAACGAGATGGGACGCGGTACGATTGACACCTTTATGGAAGCGTATCAGAAATCCGTGGAGAAGTTCATGGAACTGCAGCCGGATGCCATTATCTATGTGCAGGCAATTATGAAGGTGACCAAATCCAAGTCGGACAATGACCCGATTTTTAATAATGAAGGAATTACCGCCCGCAATGAACGGATTGCCGAGCTTGCGGACGGACAGAAGATTTTCTATATAGATGAGAATGAGGTCGTGTGTGATGAATCCGGCGGATTAAACCCGGAACTTACGTTTGACAATCTGCATCTTTATGGCTCCCAGTACGGAATCTGGGTGGACTTTTTAAAGACCAAGGGAATCAAGATGGATTAGCCGTGTGTAGGCACCCATGCAGCAGCGTGGGTGCCTTCCTGCATTTTAAAATGATTTTTGTGAAAGGTGAAATATCCCTCGTCCTGTAAACGTCCTAACTCGCTTGACATGGCACTGCGGTCGACGGACAGATAGTCGGCAAGCTGCTGGCGGTTGAACGGAATATCAAATTCGAGACTGCCCTGACGGATTGCCTCTGCGGAGAGGTAGGAGAGCAGTTTTTCTCTCGTGGTGCGCTTGGACATATGCTCTAATTTTTTACTGAGCCTGAAATTTTTCTCGGAAAGCACGGCGATGAGGTTGTGAATCAGACGGTTGTGAAATTCACAGGAGGAACCGCAGGTTGTCAGCATCTTATGAAGATTTAAAAAAAGAATTTCGGTGTTTCCGACTGCCTGGATAGAGACCTCGGACGGAACATCCGAGCGGATGGCATAGGATTCCCCGAAGATATCTCCCGGCGTACATTCTGCCATCAGATTGACATTTCCCCAGAAATCTTCCTTTAAAATATGGACATTTCCTTCGAGCACCAGGCCGATGGACTGGATGAAATCACCGTGGTGCAGAATGAAATCACCCTTGTGAAAATGTGCGTAGCGCGCCGAGAGACACCCTAACATGGAGTGAATTTCTTCCGGCGAGATTCCGGCAAAAACCGCGGAGCGTGTCAGTACGGCGTCGTATTGCTTCTGTTCCTGTTCCATAAATTTCCTCCCAAAATTGTACAAAAATTAAAAATGTTGTAAAAACAACGGATTCTTTGCGCCCATTATAGTATGATACCGTTGTCAGGTCAAGAGCATACAGATTTTAAATAGAAAACAGGAGGAAGAAAATGGTAAGACAGATTATTGAAATTGATGAGGAAAAATGTATTGGATGCGGGAAATGCGCAGATGCTTGTCATGAGGGCGCAATCGCAATGATAAATGGAAAAGCGAAACTGATGCGGGATGATTACTGTGATGGACTCGGCAACTGCCTTCCGGCATGTCCGACCGATGCAATCTCATTTGTAGAGAGGGAAGCATTAGCATATGACGAGAAAGCGGTAGAGCTGCATAAACAGATTAAGGAGCAGGCGAAGGCTGCAAACCCGCTTGCCTGCGGCTGTCCGGGAACCCAGTCGAAGAGTATTAACAGGGCTCATAAGGAAGCGGCAGAAGCGGTAAACGATACAGCTGTAATGTCCGAGCTTTCCCAGTGGCCGGTGCAGATTAAGTTAGTTCCGGTAAACGCACCTTACTTTAACGGTGCTAATCTTTTGGTGGCAGCAGACTGTACTGCTTATGCGTACGGCGATTTCCACCGGAAATTTATCCGCAATCACGTAACGGTTATCGGATGCCCGAAGCTTGATGAGGGAGATTACACCGAGAAGCTGACACAGATTATCGCAAACAACGACATTAAGAGTGTGACGATTGTGCGGATGGAAGTGCCTTGCTGCGGCGGCTTAGAACAGGCAGTCAAAAATGCACTTCAGGCGAGCGGAAAATTTATTCCGTGGCAGGTGACCGTCATTTCCACCGATGGTCAGATTTTGGAGAGATAGTTTAAAAACAGATGTCTGTAAAGTCTTTTACAGAAAGGAGAACGGATATGAGTGTAAATCAGAGAAAAGTTGCAGTAATTGGATGTGGATTTGTGGGTTCTGCCACAGCATTTGCCTTGATGGAGAGCGGACTGTTTTCCGAGATGGTGTTAATTGATGCGGACAAAAACCGCGCAGAGGGCGAAGCGATGGATATCAGCCACGGACTGCCATTTGCAAGACCGATGAAAATTTATGCCGGAGAATATGACGACATTGTGGATGCGGCGATTATCATTGTGACTGCCGGTGCAAATCAGAAGCCGGATGAAACCAGACTTGATTTGGTGCACAAAAATGTTTCGATTTATAAGAGCATTATCCCGGAGATTGCATCGCGTGGATGTGAGGGAATCCTTCTTATCGTGTCCAATCCGGTTGATATTCTGACATATGTCGCATGGAAACTTTCCGGGTTCCCGAGAAACCGTGTGCTTGGTTCTGGAACCGTTTTGGATACCGCAAGATTAAAATACAACTTAGGGGAGCACCTTGGGGTGGACAGCCGCAGTGTCCATGCGTTTATTATCGGCGAACACGGTGACAGCGAGCTTGCAGTGTGGAGCAGTGCCACAGTTTCCGGCGTTCCGATTCACAAATTCTGCGAGATGCGGGGGCATTACAATCACGATGAGGCGGCAGAGCGTATCCATGAAACGGTAAAAAACAGTGCATACGAAATCATCGAAAAGAAGCGCGCCACTTATTTTGGGGTTGCAATGGCGGTGCGCCGAATCTGCGAGTGCTTAGTGCGCGATGAAAAATCCATTCTTCCGGTTTCCAATCTGATGCAGGGAGAATTCGGAATCAGCGATATTGCGCTCAGCGTTCCGGTAGTCGTCGGCGCAGACGGCGTGGAAAATATCGTTCCGGTATCGTTAAACGAGGAAGAACTCGAGAAGCTTCAGGCGTCTGCGGCGACTTTAAAGGAGATTGCAGAAACCGTTTTATAAAATCCGGTAATAAAATTTCCTTTTTTTCACATACTGATTGCAGAAACTATCATCGTATGTGAAAGGGGAAACGGATGTCATTAAAAATTTCGATTACAGATGTACACGCAAGACAGATTTTGGATTCCAGAGGAAATCCGACGGTAGAAGTTGAGGTCACAGCGGAGACGGAGACGACCGGAAAGAAAATCACGGCAAGGGAGTCTGTACCTTCCGGCGCAAGTACCGGGCAGTTTGAGGCGATTGAGCTGCGGGACGGGGACGACAATTATTTCGGACTCGGTGTCAAAAAGGTTGTAGAGCACGTCAATACCAAAATCCGCGAGGCATTGCTTGGACAAAATGTGTTAAACCAGGCAATGCTTGACCGCATTATGGTGGAGCTTGACGGAACGGATAACAAGGGAAGCCTTGGTGCAAACGCTATTTTAGGTGTATC
>OIXH01001160.1_pt1 | contig 30669 bp, 29 predicted proteins | sample 1587741 | NCBI WGS metagenome assembly OIXH01 (sample SAMEA3888916, study PRJEB22519) | human gut metagenome | biome: human gut; feature: human-associated habitat; material: faeces | place: Denmark | collected 2011 | reverse complement strand
GTCGCGAGTTGCTTGTCTTTCGAACATTTTTGCAGTCTGTCAGCGTGTCAAAAAAGGGTTTTTGACACGCTGAGAAGCCCTGTGTCCGCTCGGACACAGGGCTTCTGATTTTTCCTGATTCTTCCTTATTTTTCTTTTTTTGCCTTTTTCGGACGCATACCGAAGAGCAGCATTCCGATCACAACCGAGAACGGCACGGCCAGAATGACGCCGATCGAGCTGGCCAGTGCCTGCACCATTTCCACGGACAGGAAGGTCGTGGACATGAGCTGCACCCAGGACGGCTCCATGGAGGTGTAGTAAATAATCATGGCAAACGAGCCGCCGACGAGCGCGAGGATCAGCGTGTTGGTCATCGTGCCGACCATATCGCGGCCGATGTTCATACCGGATTTGAAGAGCTGCCGCCGGGTCAGGCTCGGGTTGACGGCGATCAGCTCGTTCATCGCCGAGCTGATGCTCATCGCGACGTCGTTGACCGCGCCGAGCGCCGCCAGCAGGATACCGCCGACCAGCAGGTCGGCCAGCCGGAGTGCGTGCGCCGGGTCCTGCGTCTGCCGCAGCTGGAGCAGCGGCTCGACCGTCGGCACGGCGACGTACATCTTATAACCGTCGATGCGCAGGAGCCAGCAGGCGAATTTGCCGAACGCCATGGCCATCGCGACGCCCATGATCGTGCCGAGGATGGCGCAGACCGTCTTGCGGTTGACGCCGCCGAGCACGACGAAGGTGATGACCGTGACGAACGCGCACAGCGCCAGCACCGTCGGGAGCGTCGGCCAGCCGTCGAGCAGCAGCGGAATGAGGATCACAAACACGCAGAGGATCGTCAGCCCCAGCCCCAGCAGGGACTTCGCGCCGACCTTGCCGCCGACCAGAATGGTCACGAGCAGGAACAGCAGAACGATCACAGCCAGCGGCACGGTGCGGTCATAGTCCTGCAAGACGACATTTTCGACCTTGCCGTCCGTGAGGGAGAACGCAACGGTGATCGTGTCGCCCTCCTTCAGAACCGTGCCGTAAAGGTAGCTCAGGTTGTTGGTCAGCGAGAAGCGCTGCCCCTTATAATCGCCGGAGATCAGCTCCGCCGTCAGCTCCTGCTTGCCGACCGGGACGTCTTCCATGTCCTGATCGCCCTGATAGGCGCCGCCGGTGATGGCGATGACCTTTGCCTTCTCATAGATCACGCCGGACTGCACCGACGAGCTCGGCGTGGACGGCGTTTTCAGCGCCTCCTGATAGGCAGCGAAGAAGATCAGCCCGCACAGCAGCAGGACCAGCGCCGAGCGCATCATATTCAGCGAGCTGCGCTTCTTCTGCTCCAGCGGAGAGGTCGGGGCGGGCGCAGTCTGCCTGACGGATTTTTTCAGCTCGGCCGGCAGCTCCTGCGCGGCGAGTCTGCGGTCGCGCAGCGCCAGCAGCGCCAGCGTCACGCCGCCGAGGGTGACGCTGATGCTGCACAGCAGCGCGAGAATATGGAAGGTTTCGGCCGCGCAGCTCACCACGGTCAGCGCAATGCCGACGAGGGCAAAGGCCACGCCCAGGATCAGATAGGCCAAGGTGCGGCCGGAGAATTTTTGTTTCATATCGGAACGTCCCTCCTGTCAGAATTCCGCGATCCGCTCCTGCATTGCGGCGAAAAAGCGGGAAAGATGGATGCCGTCGGCCAGCGCATGGTGCGCCGTCAGATTCACCGGCAGCAGGCTGCGGCCGTTCTGCTCCGTGATGCCGCCGAAGCTGATGCGGACGTTGCTGTCCGGCGGCTCGGGCACGGGCAGCGACAGCGACGAGAACGGCAGCCACGGCAGCGCCGTCACGAAGAAGAGCTGCGCCGCGTCGGCGCCGTCGGTCAGCGAGGCGGCGCGCTTGGCGCGCTCCGTCTCCGCCTGCGCATAGGGCAGGAATTCGTCGAACGGCTTTTCGCAGTCGAGCGTGCAATAGCAATAGCTCCCATTCGGCAGGGCGACGGTATGCGAGCTGAGGCAGCGGTCATATTCGACCACGCGGTCGCCGTCGATCCTCCGGCGCAGCTCGGGCACGGCGTTGGCCGCGCGGATCGCGCACCAGAGATAGCTCAGGAACAGCGGCGTGCCGCGCTCGCGCAGACGCGTGATGTCCACCGGCACGGTGACGGAGACATAGGGGTCGCGAAAATTGCGGAAGTAATCAAACTGCGCCCTGCGCGGGTCGTTCGACAGGTCGATCTGCCACACCATCACAGGCTCTCCGCCGCCGTGCGCAGACGGCGCCCCGTGCGCTCCGCGCCGAGCAGCTGCATCACGGTGTAAAGGTCGGGCGAGCTGCTCCGGCCGGTCACGGCCACGCGCAGGAAGCCCGAGACGTCCGCGACCGAGCCGGGATAGGCCTCTGGGCTTGCGCGATATGCCTTCATATCCGCGGCGAAGCCAATCTCGGTCGTGACGGCCTTGACCTTGTCGAACCACGCGTTTGCGTCGTCGGCCAGGTCATAGACGGCGAGGAATTTTTCCAGTGCAGAGCGGATGACCGCCGGGTCAAACCGCGCGTCGAAGCCCTCGGAGGCAAACAGCTCGTCATAGAAAAAGCTCATATACGGCCGGACGTCCTTCCATGTGGCAAGATCCTTGCGGGGCTTCTTGCCGCCGCGGCCGATGGACAAAATGGCCTTGGCATAGTCCGGGTCGCGGCGCAGCAGCGCGGCGAATTCCGGGTCGAACTCGTCGGCGTATTCCAGCGCCAGCGCATAGACCGTCCCGGCGTCGAGCTTGGCGATCTCGTTCTTTGAGACGTCGCAGAGCTTGGCATAGTCAAACAGTGCGCCGGCCGGATTGAGCTTTTTATAGGAGAATTTGAAGCTGTCGCTGTCGGCCGTCGGATTGGCGCGCCGCCAGTCCTCGTAATTCGAGTTCAGCAGCGTCATGACGTATTCATAGACCGCGCGGACCGGGAAGCCCTCAGCCTTGTAATAGGTCAGCGCCAGCTCCGGATCCTTGCGCTTGGAGAGCTTGCGCTTGGACGCGCCGTCCATCTTCATCAGCGGGCCGATGTGGACGTATTTCGGGATCTTGAAGCCCAGCGCCCGGAAGAGCTGCAAATGGAACGGCAGACTCGGCAGCCATTCGTCGCCGCGCACCACGTGGGTCGTGCGCATCAGGTGATCGTCGACCGCGTGGGCAAAATGATAGGTCGGGATGCCGTCGGATTTGAGCAGCACCTGATCAATGTCGTTCTCCGTGACCGTCAGCGTGCCCTTGACCAGATCGTTGTATTTGAATTTGTTCTCGATCGAGCCGGTCGAACGGAAGCGCAGCACCCACGGCTTTCCGGCGTCCAGCGCCGCCTGAATGTCCTCGATCGGGCGGTCGCGCCAGACGGCATAGCTGCCGTAATAGCCGAAGTTGACCTTCTTTTCCTCCTGCTCGGCGCGCATGGCCGTCAGCTCCTCCTCCGTGCAGAAGCACGGGTAGGCGTCGCCCTGCTCAACGAGCTTTTTGGCATAGACGTGATAGATCGCCGCGCGCTGGCGCTGGCGGTACGGGCCGTAAGCGCCGTTGTCGCCGTCGATCGTCGCGCCCTCGTCAAAGACGATGCCGTAATGATGCAGCGTGTTGATGAGCACCTCGACCGCGCCGGGCACCTCGCGCTTGGCGTCGGTGTCCTCCACGCGCAGGAAGAGCACGCCGCCGGACTGATGCGCCATGCGCTCGGCGACCAGACCCTGAACCAGATTTCCGAGATGCACGAAGCCCGTCGGAGACGGCGCCATGCGCGTCACGACCGCGCCCTCGGGCAGCTCGCGCTGCGGATAGCGCGCCTCAAGCGCGTCCGGCGTCTCGGTCACGTCCGGGAACAGTAAATTTGCAAGAGCAATGGTATCCATAAGCCTCCACCTCATGATTCAACTCAAAATTCGTCAGTTTATTATACCACCAAAAGTCGATCTCTGTCAATGACGGAAACAGGCAGGACGGCCGCGTAGGAAAATTTCTCCTTCGGAGAAGCGCAGGCGGCGCTGCTCCGCATCGTTTTTCAAACCGGAAATTGTTCCGTTTTCCCGCAAAACCTGAAATTGTTCCGTTTTCCCGCCAAGCCCATCAAGTTTGTCATTGCGAGGAGGGCGCGTGCGCCCGACGCGGCAATCTTTGACGATGCGTTTTGTCATTCCGTAACGAAATATAGTTACCCGTACCGAAACATAACCTTAAAATGAAGAAAGAGAAAGCGAAACGAAGCAGCAAATCTCATGTTTTTTGTAATAGGGATTCCTTTTTTGCTTCGTGCTCCCGTACTTCGCCACGGGATGCCATGCCTTCGGCTTAAAGATTGCCACGGCCGCGCTCCTCGCAATAGCACAAAAATGGCAGGTTTTCCGTGAAAACCTACCATTTTTATTTCCGAACTGTTTGAGATTTGTCGCAGAACGACACCGCCATAGCGTCCCTCCGGGGCGCTGTACCATGCGGCCTCGCAAGGGAAACGCCGAAGGACAGATCTTCCTTTTCAAGGGAAACTCTGATTCAATTGCAAGAGCGGTCAGCGAGGGATTTTGTTCCGAATTGAGGTTTGAAAATTGCAGGAATCCTTTACGTATTTCAGGATTTTCAAACCGATAAGCTGGGGCAAAAGACCCGCTGAGCGCCGCAGCCGATTGATTCAGAGGTTCCTTAGCAAATGGAAAGCCGCAGCGGAGAAGGTTTTCTCGGCTGCGGCTTGGCTGCTTTGTATGGTTATGAGCAGCAGCGGTATTTCCACTGAATTATGGATAGAGCCTGTAAAAGTGCATAATTGCAGCCTGCGATGCTTCCATATGCGAAATCGTTCAGGCAATCAACTGTAAAATTCCGCTAACGTTTCCAGACAGATACAGCCGAGGGCGCCTCCGAAGACAGCGCCGCAGTCAATGGCAATATGGTTGTTTTTCAGGATGATTTTTCCGGCGCAGGCGGGGTCGATATATCCGGTCGGCGTGTGTCCGCTGACGATGTACGTTCCGGGGCAGTAGACCCGCTCGTAGTCCATGCGCCCCCAGAGCAGATCATCCGCGGTGCAGTCGGCAAGGGTTTTTCCCGGCGCATAGTCGCCCAAGCCGGCGTGAGACAGCAGGAATGTCCTGCCGTTGACTCTGATTTTGTCATATAATTCAAATGTCTCTAAGTAGCGGAACAATTTTTTCCCTGTTTCTTCGGGAAGCGCACAGTAGGCATCCCATGTGAACTGTCCGCCGTCGCATTCGAGCCATGCAAATTTTTCCGCTTCCACCCCGATTCTCTCTACGTCGCTCAGATTTCTGCGCAGACTGTTGATCATAACGTAAAACGTGTCCTCGTGGTTGCCGAGAAGCGGCACAACATTTTTCCGCGCCATCATATCCAGCAGAATTTTTACGCCGTCCGGCCCGCGATCCACCGCATCGCCGAGAAAATACAGCGTATCACCGTCGTTGAACCCGATTTTTTCCAGCATGGAAATATACTTGTCATAGCAGCCATGAATGTCCGAAATTGCGTAGTGCAAAATACCACCCTTTCTTATATTAATTTCGTTATTTGTCGGTTTTTGGCGTTCAAAGGCTTGACCGCCAATGTTTTTATGATATAATTATAACATACCATGTGTACATTTCTGACTATTGATTTGGCTTTTTCTAAAAGGTGTGGGAAAAGATGAGTGTGGAGGTGAGAACTGTAATTCGTTAAAATCCGCAACAAACTTCACAAGGCCAATATTATCAACAGCATTTTATGATTTATAAGGAGGGAAAATCTGCATGCAAAGCCTCTTACTAAGAATTGCACGCTGCGAGCAGGTCGATGCCGCCGCGAATGATGAAAGCCACCCTTGCCACATGATAGTCTCAAGCCAAGAAACAACCGACTTCCAATTGCCCGAACCTTGGAATGGAGATATATCAAAGGCAGAAATTTTGTTTGTCGGGTCAAATCCTTCGTATAACAGTGCTGAATTATACCCGCGCAAAAAATGTAGCGACGCGGAAATTGTATCATTTTTTCAAAACAGGTTCTCAGATGACTATTACAAGAAGCTTCGCTATTGGACGATTATAAAGAAATATGCCTCGTGGATAATGGATATTTCAAAAGACGATCCGCAATTGCCGGAGAAAATTTGTATAACCGAAATCGTTCACTGTAAGTCTAAGCGTGAGGTTGGTGTGAGGAAAGCCTGCAACTATTGTGCTCAAAAATGGTTCGGTCAGATTCTTGAAAGCTTCAAGGGGAACTATATTGTGGTATTGGGCTCTGTTGCGAAAGAACTGCTACCTACTATATCTGTTCAGAAAAAAGTTTTGTTTATGCCACATCCTAATGCTCGTGGTATAACTGATCGTGCCAGAATTGAATCAATTAAGAAACAGCTATCAGACATTTCCGAGAAATGAATACTTTGCGGTGGTGTCCCCCGCAACCTTTCCCCCAAAAATGCATAGGCATCTCTAAATATCACACGAATCCAGCGAATCAGGAATAAAGCTATTTTTCAGCGCGGCAGCCTCGTGATTGAGGCTGCCGTGATTTTTATGCTCGAATGGAGGCACGAGTCCGGGAAGATGCGGTTGCGCCAAAAATATTTCTTTGAAAATTTTCAAAAAAGGCCGAAAATTAGTCAGAAATGTCGGGGGCGTATGTTATACTTGTCTCCACACTGTTGGGGAAGGATAGGGAAAGAGGTTAAGAATAAGATTTTTTGTATTTTGGAGGTAGAAAATGAAGTATTTTGTTTGCAGTGGGTATTACATTCTGAACGTGAACGGCAAAAATTATGTAGTAGACGAAACCTCCGAACACAGCTTCGTGCTGCGCAAGAAAGAAAAAATCGAGCTGGACGGCAAAACCTTTGCGCCGCAGTTTGCAAGCGGCAAGCGCTATTTTGAAACGCTGATCGGCCATCCGATCGACGGCTTTATCTGCCGCGACATTATCCGCGCCGTCGGCGGGATCAAAATGGAAAACCGCGCTGTTGTCATCGGGCAGCAGCGCGCAGCCTAACGGGACGGAGGTGTGATCGGATGAATAAGAATATGATCTCCATGGACTTGGAAGACGAAGAGGCCTGCGTGCCCACCGGCAAGAGGAACAGCCGCAGGCAGCTTGCGCCGCTGTTCGTTTATGAGATCCTGAAAAACTGCTCCAATTCGCGCCGGCGTCTGACGCAGAGCGAGATCATCCGGCGGCTGGATGCCTATCCCTACGCGCTGTCCATTGAGCGCAAGGCGCTCGGACGCACGCTGCATCTGCTTGAAGACGCCGACCTCGGCATCCACAATTCGCGCAGCGGCTCGTGGTACGAGCCGTACAAGCTCTGCGCATGACGGCTCATGGAACAGCGCCGTGCAGATTTCGCTGCACGGCGCTGTTTGCATTTTGAGGCTGTTGCTGAGCTTTAGAGTGCTGCCGCTCAGCCTGTGTATCCGCTTCGGAGCATATCGGCCAGCGCTATGTCCATATCCGCCTTGAAGCGCATTGCGTCCTGCGTCGCGCCGCGTGACATTGCGCTTCTGTAATGATAGCTTGCGCTGTCGTATTTCCCTTTGGCATCCAAATAGCGGCGGTGCGCCTCTCGCTGTTCTTTATAGATGCGATTTCGTTCGTCGGTATCTCTCCGGTGCTGGGCTTCCACCTCCGCGCGTGTTACGTTGCTATGCGTTATCAGATCCTCCGGATACATGCTCTCTTCCTCATCGTCATAAACGATAAATTTGCCGTCGATCGATCTTACCGTATCGATGTACGTATCCTCGTCGCCCAAAACCGCCATGGTATATCCGAGTGCGACTGCAAAACCCTTGCACGCCAACAGAATGCAAAACAGGCCAAACGCAGTACCTCCCGCACAAATCGCGACAAGAACGAGGGAAGGCAATAACATATTGAACGAAAAGTTTGTGGCAATGACCCCAATGAGGGCGATTACTCCAACTCCGGCAGCGCCGTATCCGATGATTTTGAATTCCGGCAGGCCGCCCAAAAAGGTGAACACCTTCAGCGGCGGCTTTGAAATGGCGCGGAGAACCTTCCTCAGCTTTCCGTTGCTTTCTCTGAGCTGCGATTCAAAAAGCCTTGTGATGACATAGAGGATCATTGTATAACAGCCGCAAACAATAATCACAGGCCCAAGAACCTTTTTGGCTGCAAATTCCATGATCGTTCCGGCAAAGTTGAGAATACTTGACATGGCATCTTTCTCCTTGCTTTTGAATGATACTGCTTTCCGATATAGGCAAATATTACAAGACACCGATCGCGTTCTTGAACGCATCGACCTTGTTGTAGATAATGTCCACCTGTGCCTCCTTGCCGTCCGCGAGCTTCATGAGAAACCGCAGGGAAGGCATACTGTCGTTTCCGACTGTGACATTCGTGCCGTTGCCGAGGAGCGTGAAGCCTGTTACGCTGCCGCGGGTGATGATATAATCGTCCTGCGCGGAGCCGTAAATGACAGCGTTGCTGCCCTCAATGCTGACGTAACTGCCTTGCCAGAAATCGCCGTCCTTGATCCCACGATTGACGTTGCCGTATAACGAGATTCTGTCGTTGATACGCCGCATCGTGGTACCCATGTGCTTGTTTTCCTCCCTCATCTGCTTTGCTGCGTCCTTGATTTTGTCAAAAAACCCCATTGCTAGTTCTCCCTTCTGATTTTATATTGTACCTATAAGGTGCGGGGCTTTGGGACGGCACGTTTGCCGTTCGCAGTTTTATTATAGTGAATCCCGTGGTGCGAATTCGGGACAAAAAACCGCATCTCCGTTTTCACAAACTTAACATTGCCCAGAACGAATCTCTGTAGACCGGGCGCGTCATCAGCATTCGGCACGTGATGTTCATCAGCAAGCCGGTCTCGCTGAATTCAGCGGTCAGCTGCCGCATAAAGCCGTTCACATACTGCTTCGGATAATATTTCGTGACGCATGATTGACGGTCGTAGTACAGCTCGTGCGCCAAAACGTCGTCCCACGACAGATATGGGTCGCTCGGACCATACCATTCCTCCGTTTCGGCATCCTGATATTCCACGAGATAAACCGCATCCGGCTCGTCGGCGAAGAACTGGGCTTCCATCTGCTTCTGCTCCGCGACAAATGCGCGAAGCAGCTCATGCAGACTGCGCTCCTCGGGGGTATCCAGAAAGGAGTCGGTCGTTTGGACGGTTTCATCCGGCATGACCTCCGCGAGCGACAGCCACGCGTGCTGCTTTTCCCGCAGCGTGAGCGCCCGATCCTTGAAGATTTTCCGCGCAAGCGCTGCGGCGGAGAACTCTGCTGCCATTCGGTGCTTCCCTCCTGTAAAAATACGGAATGTTCTGCAAAGTGCCCCGAAAAAGATCAGGCTTCAGAACAGCTCGTAGCATTTGAGGCATGACTCCATTATAGCAACACGGTTGTGACAAATTTGGGACAACGCCATTCGTATAATCTGATATAGCGTAGAAATTTCATGCTTTTTATCAAAAGGAGGCTGGATGAGCAGGTTGAAGATTGATGTTTGGAAGGATCTGACAGCCGATGACCTGATAAAAAAGATGTTTGAACGCACCGATGCGGATGGCTTGCTGTATATGCCGTCATTTTTCATGCAGACGGGCGACGAGGAGGAAAGCCTGCGCTGCGGGATGAGCTGGAAATTTTATGATGAGTGCTTCGCTGCAATCGAGGAATTTAACAGGCTGCGAGACGAGCTGGAGAAGCGTCCCTTCGCTTTTCAAGCCGCGCTGCATGCAATGTACTATTGCAAGCTGAGCAGCTTGGATGTGCCGGATCACATTTTGGAAAACGAGGCCAAGGCGCTTGCCTCCGCGCTGACCTTATTCCGCTTCTGTGAGCGCTATGAATATGTGGATCATGCCGTTTGCCGTTACTATGACCGCTTGGAGCTGATGAGCGAGGAAGAGCTGGACGAGCTCAGCCGCCCGAAAAGCGTCAACACCCGCAAAAGCATGGCGCCGCTGTTTGTTTATCTCATCCTACAGCAGCACTCCAGCTCCAAGCATCCGCTCAAGCAGCAGGAGATTCTCACCTATCTTGCCGAAGCTCCCTACGAGGTCGTCATTGATCGCAAGACGCTCGGCAGAATCCTTCACAATCTCAGCGACTCGCAGTTCGGTATTTATACCGATCGCCATCGCGGCTCTTGGTACATGGGCGGCAGATTTTAATCGCCGCTTTCAAAGTGCAAGAAGCCTCACGATTCCCGCAAGCGTAACCGAAATCGGCGAGTCTGCCTTTGACAAAACGCTTGCGCTTCGCGGCACGTCCGATTCCGTAGCCTTCCGGTATGCAGTGGCAAACGGCAATCCCTTTGCGTTAACGGCCTGACGGCGCGCCGTAAATATTTTTTCCGACATATTCGCGGGATGTCCCAGAATCGGGGCATCCCGCGTTGTATGAGGAGATCACCTTCCGCAATATGAAGCGGATGCTGAGCTACGCAAGCCGCAGGGATTATATTGACGACGATGACGGGGTGCTGGCGCAATTCGGCTTGGATCGGCTGTGCAGCTACCGCGGCTTTGAGTTCGGTGAAAGCGTCTTTGATCGTGCGAGTAAGGGCGAGCTCTGTGAAGAAGCAGAGTGCTTTCTTGCACGCGATGCCTTTCTGCCGGAGCTGGAGCGCATCTATAGTTATTCTGCCCTGCGGCCGAGCAGGCGGTCAAAAAGGAGCAGCAGGTAGCCGAGAAAGAGAAAGCCGCCGCAGATCAGAAGCGCCCAGAGCAGAACGCCGAAGCGGCCGACGGCCTCCGGGCTGAAGAAGAAATAGGGATACAGGCAGGCAACGCCGGGGTCAAAGTGCAAAATCGCCGCGCGGATGTAGATGAAGGCGGTGTAGGCCAGCGGCAGCGCAAGGGCGCAGAGCGGGTCGAACCAGCGCAGACGGCCGTGCTGACAGAACAAGAACCAATCCGCGACGTACATCAGCGGCAGAATGAGGTGGAAGCAGACGCTCCCGACGCGCCAGTTAAGCTGCGGCTCGCGTGTGGGGTAATTCGCAAGGAAGAGCTGGAAGACCAGAAACGTCAGGATGATCCCGAGCAGCGAGACGAATTTTAGGCGCGGCAGTGTCGTGACATAGGAATCGCCGGAGCGCCGCGCGGTCTGGATCAGCTCGGCGAACATCACGACGATGCAGAGATCGTTGCTGATGTGCGTGAAATAGAGAAAGCAGTCGGCGTTGACGTTGCGAAAGTCGTCGAACAGCCCGAACCCGGCGACAAAGCCGATCAGCCCGACGGCGCAGTAGGCCGACTGAAAAATGAGCTGTGCGGTGCGGTTTTTCATCGAGAATCCCCCTTTTTTGACGGTCATAGAAGATATAGCACACCGCGTGTGACGAATGCAGCGGAAGCCGGTCGAACCGGAAAATTTTTTCGCGCGCGTGGGGGGCAACGCGCATTTTTTCGGGTCGGCTGAGAAGCGCCTGCGCGCTTTCTGCATGACAATGGGGCTGCCGCAAAAACGAATTTTGCAGCAGCCCCATTGCTTGTCACAGCACGGCTATGGGCGGTATTCGGGTGTCATCATAACAGAAAAAACAGCAAAATATTCGTGCGAGCTGCGCGGTCACACGCCCGCGCACATCTGCGCCAGCTCGGCGGGCGGCAGCGGCTCAAGACGGCCGCCGCGAATGCGGTAAACGCGGTCGCAGAGCGCCAGAACGCTGGGGCGGTGCGTGGAGAGAATGCAGGTTTTCTGATGCAGGGCGGAGATGTTGCGCAGCACCTGCCGCTCGGTGTCCAGATCGAGGGCGGAGGTGACCTCGTCGAGCAGGAGAATGGGCGCGTCGGCGAGGATCGCGCGCGCGATCGAGAGACGCTGATTCTGCCCCTCTGAGAGCGAGCCGCCGCGTTCGCGCAGCCGGGTCTCCAGCCCCTGCGGGAGCGCGCGGACAAAGTCCTCGGCGCAGGCGGTGCGCAGAGCGTCCCAGAGCTGCTCGTCCGTCGCGTCGGGCTTGACCAGACGGAGCGTTTCGGCGACTGTGCCGGAGAAGATGACGTTGTCCTGCGGAACATAGGAGAACAGGCGGCGCGTGGAGGGGGAGAGGGGCAGCGTCTGCGCCTGCGTCGCGACGGAGGCACTGCCGCCGCTCGGCCGCAGCAGACCGAGCATCAGGCGGAACAGCGTGGTCTTTCCCGCACCGGACGCGCCGACGATGGCGACCATGCTGTAGGCCGGGACGGTCAGACTGACATCATACAGCGTTGCGGAGCGGTTGTGATAGCCGAAGGCAAGTCCCTCGAGCTGCACGGAGACCGGCTCGCCGGAGGTCAGCATCGCCTGAACGTCTGCGCCGTCCGCGTCGCGCTCGCGCGGAAGCTCGAAGATCGTCATGATGCGCTGCGCGGCGACCGTGCACTCGATCGCGGAGGGGACGAGCTTGATGAGCGCCGTGAGCGCGACGGAGAGATAGCCCGCCAGCTGCATGAACAGCACCATCGTGCCGTAGTCGATCGCGCCGAGATAGAGCCGGTAAGCGCCCCAGCCGAGGCAGAGGTAGCTGACGATCAGGCCGCAGGCCGAGAGCAGCGACGAATTGAGCACGGTGAAGCGGTTGAAATCCATCGAGGTGTTATAATACAGCTCCTGCACCCGGTGCAGCCGCTCGAGAAAGGTGCCGACGAGGTTGAAGGCCTTGATGCTTTGCGCGTTTTGCAGCGCCTCCTCGTGGAAGGAGATCATCTGGCTGTTGACGTCGCGCATCTCGCGGCTGTAATGCCGCATTTTCCCCATGAAGGGCTTGGCGACCAGCAGCGTCAGCGGCGCGGTGACGAGCGCGAGCAGCGCCATGGTCGGGTCGTAGCAGAGGATGATGACAAGCGAGGCGACGAACTGCGCAAGCTTGAGGATCAGTGAGGGAATCCAGCCGAGCACGCTTGCGGCGACGGTCGTGACGTCGGTATTGATGCGCGAGAGCAGGTCGCCGGAGCGGTATTCCTGAAGCGATTGCCATTCGGTGTTCAGGAACACGCCGAATACCTCGGCGCGCAGCTCGTTGGAGATGCGATAGTTGATCTTTGCGGAGAAGCGGCCGATGAAGGCCGAGAGCAGGATGTTCACCAGCCCGAGCGTGACGACGCAGATTCCCAACCGGAGCACGGCGTGGCCGTGACGGCCGATGATCGCGTTTGTCAGCGATTTGGACACGAGCGCGATGCCCATGCTCAGGCCGGTGGCGCAGAGGCCGAGCACGGTGTAGAGCACGACGGCCCTCCAATAGGCGCGCGTGTGCCGGTAGATCCAGCGCGTTTCGAGGACGGTGCTGCGAAGCGTTCCGTCTTGAATGCGGCGGAAAACCTTCCGGATCAGGGACATGCTGCACCTCCTTGCCTGAATGCGCTTACTCGTCGCTGCCGTGCTCGGCGGCGTCGTGGAGCTCGCGCGTGAGCAGCTCGTATTCGGCTGCGTCGTTGTTGTACTTGGATTTGTTGTGGCGGCCGTAGCCGGCGGCGTATTTATAGCCGTAGTTGTAGCCGTAGCCGTAGCTGTTGCCGTATTTTGAGCCGTAGCCCGTGCGCGTCGTGCCGACCTGCGTCTTGTTCAGCACGCAGCCGACCAGATTTGCGCCGCTCGAGGAGAGCGACTGGATCGAGCTGAGAATCTGCGTCGTCGCGGCAAGATCCTGCCGGACAACATAGAGCACGGCGTCGGTATATTTGGCCATGGTCGCGGCATCGGAGAGGATGCCGGCGGGCGGGGCGTCGATGATGATATAGTCCATGCGCTCGCGCAGCAGCTCGATCACCTGCTTCATGCGGGGCGAATCCAGCAGCGCCTGCGGCTGGCCGTAGGTCACGTCGCCGGAGAGCAGCACCAGCGACGAGCCGGGCACCTGCAGCAGACGGAAATTTTTCGCCGAATTCTGCAAAATTTCGGCCAGACCGTCGGACGGCTCGTTGATGCCGATGCTCGCCTTGAGCGCCTGCTTGCGCAGGTCGCCGTCGATCAGAATGACCCTTTTGCCCTCGGAGGCGAGGGAGAGCGCCAGATTCGTGGCGATGGTCGACTTGCCCTCGTTGGGCATCGTGCTCGTGATGAGCAGCACCTGCTGCCGCCGGTCGTCCATATATTTGATGAGCTTCACGCGCAGGTTGCGGATGGACTCGGTGAAGGAGGCCGAGATGTTCGGATTCGTGATCGTCAGATGCAGGCGCTCTTTGCTCGAGTGCTTTTTCAGCTTGATGGAGGGGATATAGGACATGCACTTCAGGTTGACCAGCTTGCGAAGGTCGTCGGCCGAATGCACGGTCCTGCGGGAAAGGGACAGCAGGAAGATCAGAAACAGGCCGACCAGCAGCACGAGGCCCGCATAGGCCAGCGCGGTTTTCTGCGCAGTGTTCTGGCTGATGGGGACGGTGGGCGGGGCGGCCGGCTCGTTGATGATGTGAATCTGCGTGTCGCCGAGGATGCTGCTTGCGGCGTTCGGATAGACTGCGATGGTCGCCTTGAGAATGTCATAGGCGGCGTGCGGATCGGTGCTGGTCACGGTCAGGGTGAACAGCGCCGTGTCGGCCGTGGTGGTCGCGCTGATCGAGCCGTTGATGACATCCGCGTGCAGGTACTGCCGCAGGAGCGCCTGCGTCGTCTCGCTCTGGATCACATAGGGGAAGGTCGCGGCGAGCATCTGCGTCGCGCTTTTGTCCATATAGTTGCTGGAGCTGAGAATATCCGTCGTGGCGGCATAATTCGCGCGCACCATAAAGACCGCGCTGGTGGAATACTGCGGGATGTAGGTGGCGTCCGTGCGATAGTAGGTCAGCCCGCCGACCAGAGCGGCCAGCAGAACGAACAGCCAGAGCAGACGCCGCGCCGCCGCGAAAAAGTTGTGCATGACAACGGAAAAATTCACGGTTGTCATGCCGGGGCGTGTCTTTTGTTCATCCATTGTGATCGCCCTCCTGCTTTTCGGAATCGGCCTTTGCGTCGGCCCTGTGGGACGAGGCGGACTCGGAGCCACGATAGGAGGCCGCCTTGGAGGCCTTCTTCTTTTTGCTATAGCCGTAGCCGTAGCCATAGCCATAGCCGTAACCGTAACCGTAGCCGTAGCCGTAGCCGTAGCCGTAGCCGTAGCCGCGCGCGCCCGGGAGCACGACGGCGCGGAAGGACTGCACATTGTTCAACACATAGCCGAGGAACTCGGCCTTGGTGTCCGAGAGGCTGTCGATCGCGTCGTTGATGACGATGGCCGGCATCACGTCCTGCCGCACGACCAGCATTGAGACATCTGCGAGGTCGCCAAGCACCTCGGCGTCCACGAACAGCCCCATCGGAGGCGTGTCGATGATGATGTAGCTGTATTTCCGGCGTAGCGCCTCGAGCAGCGGCCGGAAGGAGTTCGCCGAGAAGGACTCGACCTTTTTGCGGGGGAGCGCCTTGGCCGGCATGAGGTGCAGCTTCGTGCCGTCGATCGGAACGGCAGCCTCGTCGAGTTGCCCGTCGGTGAAGCCGAAGCTCAGGAAGCGCGAGACATTCCGGCGCGGATCGACCTCTTTTTCAAAGATCAGCCCCTGCGCGGGCTTGCGGAGGTCAGCGTCGAGCAGGAGCACGCGCTCATGCTTCTGCGCCAGCGAGAGGGCAAGGTTGGCGGCGATGGTCGATTTGCCCTCGTTCTCGCCGTAGCTCGAGATCAGGAAGAGCTGACTGCCCTTTTTCTCGTGCTGCCGCTCCAGGAGCACGCGCAGCAGGTGGATCGTCTCGGTATAATAGAAGCTGCACGTCGGGTTCGAGATCAGCAGGGAGTGCTTGCGGCGGCGGAGACGGTCCTTCAGGGAGCGGTGCGTGCGCTCGTGATAGATCACGGCAAGCTGCTTGCCGTCGATCTGATGCTTGGCGCCGCCCGGGGTCTGCACGGTGTCGGCCTGAATTGCGAGGAACACGAGAAGAACGGTCATTGCGGCTGCGCCGAGCGGCGCCGAGAGCCGCAGAAGCTGCGTCTGCGAGGCCTGATTGGACGGCGTGCTCGGCAGCATCGGGCCGTTGATGCTGTCCAGCGTGGCGCTGGTGAAGACCATGGCGGTGTATTCCGAGTGACAGTCGATGACAGCCAGCGCGGATTTATAGGCAAGCTCCGGCGATTCGGCGGAGACACTCATCTGAATGATGTTCGTGCCGGCCGGGACGGTCACGGAGATCGTCGCGGGGAAGCTGCCCAGTCCCATGCGCTTGGCGGCGGCCTGCTGCACGATGTTGCTCTGCAAAACCTCGCCGAACTGCCCGGCAAGGGTGTCCGTGGCGGCGACCGTGCCCGCGCCGCCAACGGAGCTGCGCGAGGTCACAGAGAAGGTCGTCGTGCTGGTATACTGCGGCGTGAAGATGAAGGTTTCGACTAAAAATATGCTCATAACGGCGATCAGCGCCGCGACAAGGATCAGCCAGCAGTTGCGCAGAAGAAAGCGCAGGATGCAGAACAGGTCGTAATCCGACCAATTAAAATGTTTCCGTTCTTCCATTTGTGCGCTCCTCTTATTCCTTCACGACGGTCAAAATGACCTCGTAGCTCTGCCCGTCCTGATTGGTGTAGAAATAGACGATGTCGTAGCTGCCGGTGGGAACGTCGGCAAAGCTCCCGTCGGCGAGGAAGAGATCCTCCTGCACGCCGTCGTTGTTGATGTCGGCAAAGCCGCTGATCTGCACCTGCGACGGGTCGACCGGCTCGAGCAGGATGCCGTCGCTCTGGACGGTGTCGATGTAGGCGCGGAAATCGTCGATCGTCAGATGCTCCGATTCGTTGATATAGATCAGATAGTCCGACAGACGGATGATCGGCTGAGTCGAGACGGTGTTCTGGATCGTGACCGTCAGCTGCAGGATCGAGGTGTCTCCGCTGCTGTTGGTCACCTGCACGCTGATCGGGTATTTGCCTGCGGCAGTGTTGGTCAGATTGGCCGACGACACGCGGATGCGGCCGGAGATGTCCCCGTCGATCACGTCCGAGGCCGTCAGGCGGTCCTGCAGGTTGACCGTGTTGCTGACGCTGTAGATCAGCGGCTGCGAGAGGGCGAATTTCGGCTTGCAGTAGTCCGTGTAATAGACGTTGCGGGAGAAGGTGCAGAAATTCGACGAGGAGTCGAACACGGCATAGTTGACTGTGGCGGTGTTGTTGCCGACGAGCTTGGAGACCTTGCGCACGATGATGCGGTCGGTCAGGTCGCCGTCGACGTCGTCTGTGGCGGTCAGCCCGGAGCAAAGCTCCTGATCCGTGGCCTTTACGCTGACCTGAAGCGGCGTGCCGTCGCAGCGGATCATCGGCGGCGTGCGGTCAAGCATGAACTGCGTATAGGCGAACACCACGCAGAACAGGATCGAAACGACCAGAAAAAGGGAGATGACAACGATTCTCAGATTCCTCATCCGGGAGCCTCCTTCCGATCACGGCGCTTCGCGCACCGTGCGGTTTTTAAGAATGCGGTTCGGGTTTTCGTCCAGCAGCAGGCGGACGTATTCCGGCGTGCAGAGCCGCTGAAGGACCGGCAGCAGCGTCTGAAAGCCGGGCGGGCGCATCCGCATATCGTGCGCGTCGCTGGCGATCACGTCGACCATGCCGCGCGCGAGCAGACGGTTCGAGGTCTCAAAGGCGCTGCGGCCGAGCCGGTCGAGCAGGCTGCCCTTGTTGATCTGCAAAAGATAGCCGCGGTCGAACCATGCTTCCGCCCAGCGCAGCTGCTCCTGCACGGCGTAATAGCGCTCGGGGTGGGCGACGACCGGGCGATAACCTGCGCCGCGGATGTCGTCGAGCATGGCGGTGATCTCCGCGCCGGGCGTGGAGAAGGCAAACTCGACGAGCAGATAATCCGTGCCGTTGAGCGGGATGGGCAGACGGTCGCGCAGCAGCCCGGCCAGATTCGACGGGTCGGCCAGAAGCTCGCTGCCCGGCAGAACGCGCAGCGGGATGCGCGCCTGACGCAGCAGGGCGCGGAACAGACCGAAGCGCTGCCAATAGAGCGGGCTGAGAAAGCCCGTGCGCGTGCCCTCAAGATTGCTGTGCGGCGTGGCGACGACGGTCCTGACGCCGCATTGCAGCAAATGGCGCGCCATCTGACAGGAGACGTGCGCATCAAAGGCGCCGTCATCCAGATGAGGAATGATGTGACAGTGCAGATCGATCATGCCGGTCCTTTCCGAGTGTCGGAAATGCTGCAGGCGGCATACCGCGCACATGCAGATACCTAACCCATAATAACATACTTTAATATAATATCACATATACCGGGCGAATGCAACAGAAAAAACGGCTTTGCAGGATTTTCCGACGTCGAAAAACAGAGAAATCCTCTTGATTTTTTGCCTGGCGCGTGCTATGCTGAAAACAGGAAAATCGCCCGATCGGAGGAACAAAAATGTCCAAAAAGCATGAAAGGCAGCAGCAAAAGCGCAGGCAGCAGGCCGAGCTGAAGCAGAAAATGAAGCGCTTCGACCGCGGCCTGACGGTCGGCCTTGCAATCGCGGCGGGGCTGGCACTGGCTTTTTTGATCTTTTTGATGGTCAAGACGGCCGTCGCGGGCTGAGAGGGGAGCACACATGGAGCTGAAACGGGAATTTGTTCTGCGCGAGATCGCGGGCGACACGCTGCTGATCCCGACGGGCAGGACCGCGCTGGATCTGAACGGGATGCTGACGCTCAACGAGCTTGGCGCGGAGATCTGGCGTCTGCTGCCGCAGGCGGAGAACGACGGGGAGATCGTGCGGCGTCTTCTGGCGGAATACGAGGTCGAGGAGGACGTTCTGCGCGCGGATGTCGCGGAATTTCTCGGAAAACTGCGGGCGCTCGGCATTCTTGCCTGATCCAGTGACGGGGGCTTTTTCGCACCTTTTGGAGAATTTACGCATTTGTTTCCAAAAAATGACATGAAATGATCGAATTTTGATGAAAAATGACAGTTGCGGATAGAGAGCCTTTCGTATATAATAAAGGATGTTGGAAAACATAAGGCAAAACCGCGCGATCAAAGCACGGTCGGGCGATAATGTCATAAATCCGCGCCGCGTAAGCGACGCTGAAATTGGAGGAATCTATTATGTCTGTTAAAGTTGCTATCAATGGCTTCGGCCGCATTGGTCGTCTGGCTTTCCGTCAGATGTTCGGCGCTGAAGGCTATGAGGTCGTTGCCATCAACGATCTGACCTCTTCCAAGATGCTCGCGCATCTGCTGAAGTACGACTCCACGCAGGGCAACTACGCTCGTGACCACAAGGTCGAGTACAACGAGGGCGAAGGCGAAGACAACTATATCGTTGTCGACGGCAAGAAGATCGTCATCTACAAGATGCCGAACGCAGCCGACCTGCCCTGGGGCAAGCTCGACGTTGACGTCGTCCTCGAGTGCACCGGCTTCTATACCAGCAAGGCAAAGGCTCAGGCTCACATCGACGCCGGTGCCAAGAAGGTCGTCATCTCCGCTCCGGCCGGCAACGACCTGCCCACCATCGTCTACAACGTCAACCACGACAAGCTGACGAAGGAAGACAACATCATCTCCGCGGCCTCCTGCACCACCAACTGCCTGGCTCCCATGGCCAAGGCTCTGAACGACTATGCGCCCATCGTCTCCGGCATCATGACCACCGTCCATGCCTACACCGGCGACCAGATGCCCCTCGACGGCCCGCAGCGCAAGGGCGACCTGCGCCGCAGCCGCGCTGCCGCTGTGAACATTGTTCCGAACTCCACCGGCGCTGCCAAGGCTATCGGCCTCGTCATCCCCGAGCTGAACGGCAAGCTCATCGGCTCTGCTCAGCGTGTCCCGACTCCCACCGGCTCCACCACCATCTTGGTCGCAGTCGTCAAGGGTAAGGACGTCACCGTCGACGGCATCAACGCCGCGATGAAGGCGCAGTCCAACGAGTCCTTCGGCTACAACGAGGATCTCATCGTCTCCTCTGATGTCATCGGTATGCGCTTCGGCTCCCTGTTCGATGCCACGCAGACCATGGTCAGCAAGATCGATGACGACACATATCAGGTTCAGGTCGTTTCCTGGTACGACAACGAGAACTCCTACACCTCTCAGATGGTTCGCACCATCAAGCACTTCTCCAACCTGCTGTAATTTTACAAACAGGCTGCATCCGGCGCAGCCGCCTGAGGGAGCGCTCCCGCAGGGCGCGCCGCATACCAAAACCGCCGTGCGAACGGGTTTCCGTCCGCACGGCGGTTTTTTTAGGGAACTTTTGATTCAATCTCAAGAGCGATCAGCGAGGGATTTTGTTTCAAACCGATCAGTTGGGGCAAAAGACCCGCTGAGCGCCGCAGCCGATTTAATCAGAGGTTCCCTAGTATGATTCAATCGCAAGAGCGTTCAGCGAGGGATTATGTTTCAAACCGATCAGTTGGGGCAGAAGACCCGCAGAGCGCCGCTGCCGATTGATTCCGAGGTCCCTTAGGTTCTGCTTCGTCCCGTGCAACCATATTTCGTTCCGGGATGGCAAATTGCATCGTTAAAGATTGCCGCGTCGGGCGCAAAAGCTGCGCCCTCCCCGCAATGACAAGTATGACGGGTTTTGCGGGAAAACGGAGCAATTTCCGGAACGAAACGTTTGAAAAACGGTGCAGAGCGACACCGCACAAAAAACGGCGCTCCGGGTCTCCCCGGAGCGCCGCCGCCGATTTTTTCAGAGGTTCCTTAAGTGCCGAAGTAGCTGAAATGCATGTAATCCTTGAAGCCGTTGCTCCAATTGACGCCCTGCGTGAAGCCGTACTTCGCCATGATGGTCGCGACCTCGCCGTCGAGCGGGATCGAGTACGGATCCTCGCCGGGCTTCCAGTATTCGCCGGACAGGGGGTTGCCCATCGGGTCGCAGTAGTAATTCTCCTTGGGGTTGATGTCGATCGCCGTGCCGCAGCTGTGCTCGCTGCGTCCCGACCAGCTCCAGCCGGAGATGCTGTAGATCGGGAATTTTTCCGAGCCGTTGTAGATCTCGTCGAACATCGCCTCAAAGGCCTTTTTCAGGTTCTTGTGCGCCATAAAGCTCAGCTCTTTTGTGACCTTCTCGCCGGAGGCGTTAAAATCCCAGACCTTGACCGTGACCTTGACCATATCGGCCTCGGCGTTCTCCTGGAATTTGTAATAGGTGCGCGGGTCGGAGACGCGCTCGCCGAACAGGCGCTCGCAGCGCTCCTCGTAGGTCTCGCCGGCCGAGGGCAGATCGGCGCTGATGCAGGTCACGGTGCAGGAGGCGCTCAGGCCGTTCGAGGAATAGACCGAGACCGTCGTGGTGCCGACGGCCTTGGCCGTGACGAGGCCGTTCTGATCGACCGTTGCGACGTCGGGCTTGCTGCTCTTCCAGACCAGACGGTAGGCCGAGGCCTCGCGCGGGGCGCAGGCAAGCACGAGCTGACGCGATGCGTCGTGGGGGATGCGAAGAGTCACGCTCTCGTTGGCGAAGTCCATCGCCGTCGGCGCGGCCGGACGCACGAGCGAGGCCGTCACATTGTTAGCCAGACGGTAAAACACCGCCGCGCATTCCGCGCGCGTCGCGGTCTGAGTCGGTTGGAAGCTCACGGTACCGTCTGCGTTCTGCGAGCCGTTCAGAATGCCGGTTCTGCGCAGCGTCTCGACCGATTCGACGGCGTAGTCGGAGATGCAGTCGGCATCGGCGAAGGTCTCCGGAATCGTCGAGGTGTCCTCGGCATCGTGCAGGGTATAGCCCATGCGCTCGACATAGAAGGCAACCAGCTTGGCCATTTGCTCACGCGTGATCGGCGCGTCCGGGGCGAAGGTCGTCGGCGAGTTGCCGTCGACAATGCCGTTGCAGACCGCCCAGCTCACATAGGGCGCGTAATACAGCGTGTCGTCCACGTCGGTGAAGGGGCGGGGAACGGAGGCATCCGTCCAGTGCGTCCGGTCGACGCGCTCCAGACGTCCCAGAACCGTCACGAACATGCCGCGCGTCATGGTGGTCTCCGGCTCGAAGGTCGTCGGCGTTGCGCCGCTGAACAGCCCCTGCTCGGTCACAAAATCGATGTAAGCCTTGGCCCAGTGGTCGCCGACGTCGGTGAAGCCGTCGTCCGCCCGTGCGGCGGGGATCATGCAGATGAGCAGCGCAAGCGACAGCAGGGCTGACAGCATACGTTTTTTCAAGCAAATGCACCTCAATTCATCATAAATCACACCCATTTTACCGCAAATCCGCACAAAAAGCAAGCCCTTCCCCGGCTCGGAGCGTCCGCCGAACCGGAGAAGGGCTTCAAAACGTCAACATTTTGCGGATGAAAATTACGGTCAAGCCGATAAAATCCGAAAAAGCGTAAGCAAAACGTAATTTTTGTTTTTCTTTTGTAAAATCTGGAACGAGGCGATCGGGAAGCTTTCAGGAGACGCAGATGGATTTCCGCAGCGATGAGATCGCGCTTTTTTCCAGCCGGGAGACCTGCGCCTGCGAGATGCCGACCTCGGAGGCGACCTCCGTCTGCGTTTTGCAGTCAAAAAAGCGCATCCCAAGAATGCGCCGCTCCCTTATGCCCAGCTTGCCGATCGCCTCGCGCAGGGCGAGCCGCTCGAGCCAGCGATCGTCGGTGTTGCGCGTGTCGCGCACCTGATCCATGACCGTCAGCGGGTCGCCGCCGTCCGACCAGACCGGCTCATACAGCGAGACCGGCGCGGCCATGGCGTCCATCGCCTCGTTGACGGCCTGCACGCTCAGCTCCAGCGCGTCGGCCAGCTCCTGCACGGTCGGCTCGCGCCCGAGCGTCACGCTCAGCTTTTCCTTGCATTGCAGCACGCGGTAGGCCGTGTCACGCAGCGACCGCGAGACGCGAATGGCGCTGTAGTCGCGCAGATACCGCTTGACCTCGCCCTCGATCATCGGCACGCCGTAGGTGCTGAAGCGGACGTCCAGCCCGGTGTTGAAGTTGGCGATCGCCTTGAGCAAGCCCACGCAGCCGACCTGAAACAGATCGTCGGGCTGCTCGCCGCGCCCCATGAATTTCTGGATCACCGAGAGCACGAGGCGCAGATTTCCCTCAATAAGCTGCTGCCGCGCGTGCTCGTTCCCGGCCTGTGCCTGCCGAAGCAGACGGTTCATCTCGTCGTTGCTGAGCGTTTTCAGCTGCGCGGTGTTGACGCCGCAGATCTCGACCTTTCCAAGCATAACGCTTCCTCCGTAAATTCCGTTCTCTGCACAGTATTTCCCGATGCGGCAATTTCATGCAAAGGCTGTCAAGCGTTTTTTTGGACGCTTGGAAAAAATCGTCACTTCGACGGCTGTTTTGGAGAATTTTGAGGAAATGGACTGTAAAAGGCCAACATGCTTCCGGCCGCATTTTTGCCGCTTCGAACTTTTTCGACAAAAACCGACCGGATGGAGGTTGACATAACAAAAAATTATTACCGTTTTGTAACTGTTATTTCAACTATGCATTTGCAGGATATTCATGGATATTATACAGCCGACAAGCGCCGCCAAGCTCGGACGGGCCTGTTCAAAAGCCGCTGATTCCGGGGAGTTTTGCACAGTATGCACAGGTTTGTGCACAAGACCCCGCCGATTGTGCGCCTTGCATTCTCTGAATAGACGGTTTACATAATGAATGACGCCGGGTTTTCCGGAATTTTCCTGCTTTTCATCGAAATTTGTTCGGCCATGAAATTTTCGTCATTCCGACAGCGTGTAACAGGAAGCACGGCTGCAGCGTCGAAAACACGGTTTGTAAAAAATTTTTTGCAAAAAAATGAAATTCCTATTGATTTTGGGGAGGAAAACCATTATAATAGATTTCTGCGTGAAGAGAAACCAAAGGTTTCTGAGAATCACCGTCAGAGGAGGTGCAAGTATGCCCAACATCAAGTCCGCGAAGAAGAGAGTGTCCCTGTCCCGCGCTGCGAACGAGAAGAACAAGATGGAGAAGTCCGTTCTGAAGACCACCATCAAGAAGTTCGACGCTGCTGTTGCCGCCGGTGACAAGACGCAGGCGAACGCCGCCTTCACCGCCGCTGTTGTCGCTGTCGACAAGGCTGTGAACAAGGGGATCCTTCACAAGAACAATGCAGCTCGCAAGAAGAGCAGCATGGCTCTGAAGATCAACGCGATGGCGTAAGCAACGTGCTTCGGCGTGTCGGCTCCGGCCGGGACAATGAGCAAGCAAAATTGGAGTTTTCCGCCTGACGGATTAATATGCCGTCAGGCTTTTGCTTTTTTTAACGCCGGAGCTTTTCCGCCCATGCTGCCGTTCGGTGCGCTTGAAATACACAAAGTATTCCGGCGCGCACCAAACGTTACCTTGACGAAAAATCTCTCGGCGTGGCTTTTTTTGAGGCCGGAGCTTTTCCGCCCATGCTGCCGTTCGGCACATCAAAAACGCGCAAACCGCCCCGAAACGGAACGGCCTGCAAGAGCAGGACCGCCGCAGCGCATTCTTTGGGATTGCACTGCGGCTTTTTCTATACTATAATGTGTGTATGCAAACGGAAAGGGGGCGGCTACGGTGGAGCAGGAGTCAATTCGTGTGCTTCCGGGCATCGGGCCGAAAAAGGCCGAGCTTTTCGCGAGGCTCGGCGTGCGGACGCTGGGGGAGCTGGTGCGCTTCTTCCCGCGCGACTATGAGGATCGGACACGGCTTTTGCCGGTCGCATCGCTGGAGGTCGACACGCCCGCGTGCTTTCTGGCCACTGTCGTGACCGAGCCGCACACGCACCGCATCCCCAAGGGGGGCGGCCGCGCGACGGAGATTACGAAGCTGACCGTGGCCGACCACACCGGGCGGCTGAATCTGACCTTTTTCAACGCGTCCTTCAGCGTGCAGCGGCTGCACCGCGGCGAGAGCTATTGCTTCTACGGAACGGTGACCGGGGACTATCTGGGCTACGCGATGGTCAACCCGCAGTTTGAGCCGCTGGACGCGACGGGCGGCGTGACGCGGAGCATCGTGCCGATCTATCCGTTGACGGCGGGGCTGAGCAGCAGGCAGGTCGCGCAGGCCGTGCAGCATGCGCTGGAGCGCGTTGCGCTGCCCGAGACGCTGCCGGAGCGCCTGCGCCGCGACTATGACCTCTGCGGCGCGGAGGAGGCCTATCGGCAGATCCATGAGCCGCGGAGCATGGAGGCGCTTGAGGCGGCGCGGAGGCGGCTGGTGTTTGAGGAGTTCTTTCACTTCTCGCTGGCGCTGGCGCTCATGCGCACGCGGCGTACCGTGCAGCACACCGCGCCCTATGACACCCGTCGCGCCGCGCCGTTTTTTGCGGCTCTGCCGTTCCGGCTGACCGGCGCGCAGCAGCGCGCGATCGACGAAATTTTTGAGGATTTCCGGCGCGGCGTGCCGATGAGCCGGCTGGTGCAGGGCGACGTCGGCAGCGGCAAGACCATGGTCGCGGCGGCGGCGGCCTGCTGCGCGGCCAAAAACGGTGCGCAGGTGGCGCTCATGGCGCCGACGGAGCTCCTTGCGCGGCAGCATTACGAGCGCCTTGCGCCGATGCTCGGGGCGCTGGGCATCTCCTGCGGGCTGCTGGTCGGCTCGATGACGCCGAAGCAGAAGGCGCAGTGCCGCGAGGCGCTGCAGGCCGGAACGATCGACCTGATCGTCGGGACGCACGCCCTGTTCAGCGAGGCGACGGTGTTCAAAAGGCTCGGACTGGTGATCGCCGACGAGCAGCACCGCTTCGGCGTGGCGCAGCGCGCCGCCCTGCTGCGCAAGGGTGAGCAGCCGCATCTTCTGATTATGTCGGCCACGCCGATCCCGCGCACGCTGGCGCTGTTTCTCTATGGCGATCTGGACGTCTCCGTGATCGACGAGCTGCCGCCCGGGCGGCAGCAGGTGGACACCTTTTTGGTCGACGAGCGCTATCGCAGACGCCTGAACGCGTTCATCCGCAAGCAGGCCGACGAGGGGCATCAGGTGTTCATCGTCTGCCCCGCGATCGAGGAGAACGGGACGGACGACCTCAAGGCCGCCGAGCAATGGGCGCAGACGCTTCAGGAGCAGGTATTCCCCCAGCTGCGCGTGGCGCTGCTGCACGGAAAAATGCGCGGCGCGGAGAAGGAGGCCGTGATGCAGGCCTTCGCGGAGGGCGAATACGACCTGCTCGTCTCGACGACGGTCATCGAGGTCGGCGTGGACGTTCCGAACGCGACGCTGATGGTCGTGGAGAACGCCGAGCGCTTCGGTCTGTCCCAGCTGCACCAGCTGCGCGGCCGCATCGGGCGGGGGAGCGCGAAGTCCTACTGTGTGCTTGTCTCCGAAACGAGGTCGGACGAGACGCGCAAGCGGCTCAAGGCGCTCTGCGCCACGAGCGACGGCTTCCGCATCGCCGAGGAGGACTTGCAGCAGCGCGGGCCGGGCGATTTCTTCGGCAGCCGACAGCACGGCCTGCCGCTGTTCCGCTTAGGCGGCCTGGTGCGCGATATGAGCATCCTGCGCGACGCGCAGAACGCCGCGGCGGAGCTTTTGGCGTCCGGAGAGACGCTGACCGAGGCACTGCGGGCGCAGGTCGACGCGCTTTTGACCGAGGAGAACCCGGCCTGAGCGCGGACGGCGCGGCGCTTTTCCGCAAAAAATGACAAAACCGGGCGGCGCGGCTTGTATTTTTAGGGATTTTATTGTATGATAAGAAAAAGAAACGGCGTATCGGGTCCGGTACGCCGGACGACTGGGAGGGGTTCGGATGATCTCGCGGCTGCTTTCCCTCGGCCTGAACGGCATCAGCGGCTATTGCGTCGCGGTGGAATGCTTCATTTCCGGCGGTCTGCCCGCCTTTGACATCGTCGGCCTGCCGGATGCCGCCGTGAAGGAGGCGCGCGAGCGCGTTCGAGCCGCGATCAAGAACAGCGGCTTCAAATTCCCGCCCAGCCGCATCACGCTGAACCTCGCCCCGGCAAACACGCGTAAATCCGGCACGCTGTATGACCTGCCGATCCTGCTGGGCATTCTCGTGGCCACGGAGCACTGCCGCCTGCCGAAGAAGCCCTCGGCCTTCGTCGGCGAGCTGAGCCTCGAGGGGCGGCTGCGCCCGGTCAACGGCGTGCTGTCCATGGCGATCGCCGCGCGCGACGAGGGCATTCAGGAGCTCTATGTTCCGGCCGAGAACGCCCGTGAGGCGACGCTTGCCGGTGGCATCACGGTCTATCCGGTGCACACGGTGCGTCAGCTCGTGGCGCATCTGCGCGGCGAGGAGGAGCTGGAGCCGCAGGCGCCATGGGAGCCGGAGGACGGCGACGTTCCGCTGCCCGATTTTGCCGACGTCAAGGGGCAGGAGAACGTCAAACGGGCGCTGGAGATCGCGGCCGCCGGGGCGCATCACGTCCTGCTTGTCGGCCCGCCCGGCTCGGGCAAGAGTATGCTCTCCAAGCGCCTGCCGTCCATCCTGCCGGATATGACGCGCGAGGAGGCGCTCGAGGTTACGCAGATCCATTCCGTTATGGGGCTGCTGCGGCCGCAGTCGCCGCTCGTGCGGTCGCGGCCGTTCCGTTCACCGCACCATACAATCTCGACCGCCGGTCTGACCGGCGGCGGGACTGTCCCGCGTCCCGGCGAGATCTCGCTGGCGCATCGCGGCGTGCTTTTTCTCGACGAGCTGCCTGAGTTCCGTAAGGAGACGCTCGAGGTCATGCGTCAGCCCCTGGAGGACGGCGTCGTGACGATCTCGCGCGCCAGCGGGAGCGCGAGCTTCCCGAGCCGGTTTCAGCTCGTCTGCGCGATGAATCCCTGCCGCTGCGGCTGGTACGGCGACCCCTCCGGGCGCTGTGTCTGCTCGCAGGCCTCGGTGCAGAGCTATCTCTCGCGCATCTCCGGCCCGATGCTTGACCGCATCGACATCATTGTTGAGGTTCCGGCGCTGAATTTCACGCAGCTGCGGGCGCACGAGGAGCCGGAGCCGTCGTCGGCCGTCAAGAAACGCGTCGAGGCCGCAAGAGGCCGGCAGCTTGCGCGCTTTGCGGGCACAGACTGCCGCTGCAACGCCGATATGCAGGCGAAGGAGCTGCGGCGCTGGTGCGAGCTAGATGACGCCTGCGCCGCGCTGATGCAGCAGGCATTCGATGCGCTCGGCCTGACCGCGCGCAGCTATGACCGCATCCGCCGCGTGGCGCGCACGATCGCAGACCTCGACGGCAGCGCGGAGATCCAACCGCAGCATCTGGCAGAGGCCATTCAATACCGCACCTATCAACTGGTGCAGCGATAAATGAGGGAGCCATTTATGAATGAAATGTTTCTTCTGAAGCTGGGCGAGACCGTCCTGAAGGGCGGCAACCGCTTCCAGTTTGAGAACCGTCTGAAAACCAACGTCTGCCGTCGGCTGCGCCCCTTCGGCGCATTCAGCGTGCGTCTGTCGCAGTCGACCGTCTTCATCGAACCGGAGGACGACGCCTGCGACCTCGACGGCGCCTGGGATGCCTGCCACACGGTCTTCGGCATCGTCAGTCTGTGCCGCTGCCGCCCCTGCGAGAAGGACGTCGACGCGATTTTTCGCGCGGTGATGGCCTACCTCGGCGACGAGCTGCGCGCGGCCAGGACCTTTAAGGTCGAGTCCCGCCGCTCCGACAAGCGCTTCCCGCTGAATTCCATCCAGCTTTCGCAGGAGATCGGCGGGCGCATCGCCGAGGCCGTTCCCACCGTCGCCGTCGACGTCCACCACCCGGAATATACCGTCTTTGTGGAGGTGCGCGACCGAGCCGCCTATGTCCACGGCCCGGCCGACCCCGGCGCGGGCGGACTCCCGACGGGCGTCGGAGGCCGCGCGCTGGTGCTGCTCTCCGGCGGCATCGATTCGCCGGTCGCAGGCTATATGATCGCCAAGCGCGGCGTGGAGCTGGAGGCGGTGCATTTCTTCTCCTATCCCTACACGAGCGAGCTGGCCAAGGATAAGGTGCTCGAGCTGGCACGGCTGATGACGCGTTACTGCGGCCGTATGACCGTGAATATCGTCGGCTTCACCGAAATTCAGGAGGCCATTCGCGACAATTGTCCGGAGGAGTATTTCACGCTTATCATGCGTCGGTTTATGATGATGATCTCCGAGCGCATCGCCCGCGACCACGGCTGCGGCTGTCTGGTCACCGGCGAAAATCTCGGACAGGTCGCCTCGCAGACGATGGAGGCCATGGCCGTCACCGCTGCGAGCGTCGATATTCCGATCTTCCCGCCGCTGATCGGCATGGACAAGGAGGAGATCGTCACGATCGCGCGCAGGATCGGCACGATGGAGACGTCGATCCTGCCCTATGAGGACTGCTGCACCGTTTTCACGCCCAGGCACCCCAAGACGAAGCCGACCAAGGCGCAGGTCGACCGCGCCTGCGCCTCGCTGGACTTCGACGCGCTGATCGAGCGCGCGCTGCAAAACACCGAGCTGGTCAAGGTGCGCTATCAGGGCTAAGCTTTGTGGAGCGCCGCGTCCCCCACGGGGGCTTGCGCGGTGCTGCCGCAGACCGCCGGGCGTGCGCCCGAGCGGAGAGGGAGGAATGATTCATGGATGCTGCTGCATTGCGCGAGGACGCGCAGAGCGTCGTTTTGACGCTCACGACCATCGGCAAAACGCTTGCGACGGCCGAGAGCTGCACCGGCGGCCTGCTGGGGGCGCTGCTGACGGATATTCCCGGCGCTTCAAACGTCTATTTGGGCGGCGTTGTGACCTATGCCTATTCCGCAAAGGAGGCGCTGCTGGGCGTCGACGCCGCAGTGCTGGAGCGCGACGGCGCCGTCTGCGAGACGGTTGCCCGCCAGATGGCCGAGGGCATCCGGAAAAAGCTTGACGCCGATTACGGCATCGGCATTACCGGAAACGCCGGGCCCTCCAGCGATCCGAAGAACCCAAATGTGGGTGAGATCTTTGTCGCCTGCGCGGAGACCTCCGGCACGCGCTGTCTGCGCATGGAGCTGCAGGGCAATCGTGCGGAGAACCGTAAGGCCGCCTGCTCCGCTGCGCTGCATATGCTCCTGCCGGAGCTGAAGCGCGAGGCCTGAGCAAATTCAATAGAAAGACCAAACGGTCGCCGCAAAGTCGATTTGCGGCGACCGTTCTTTGCGCCTGACGCGGCAAGGAACAGTTCGGACTGCGCAGTGAAATTCGGCTTTCGGCCGAGCATGGCTGCGCAGTGAAATTTGCTCTTTGAGCAAGTGAAAGATACTGCGCATGTGAAATTTGCCCATCGGGTAAGTGAATATGGTTTTGCAGTGAAATTCGGAACGTCCTCTGGGAATTTTGTCGTTTTCTGCTCCCGTGCCTCGCCACGGGATACCATGCCGTTGGCTTAAAGATTGCCACGGCCGCTCTGCGGCCTCGCAATGACATAAATTTGGAACGCTTTTGTTTGGGAAACGAACGTTTTGGGTAGGATACAGGCGTTTCCAGCCAGAATCAACGTTCCGTTTTCCCTCAAAACCTGCCAGATTTGTCATTGCGAGGAGGGTGCAATTTTGCGCCCGACGCGGCAATCTTTGACGGAACGAAACACATCCCGGAACGAAGCACGGCAAAGCCCGTGCAATGATATACAGTCGGCGGCTGTATAATGGATGATATGTGTCAGCATATATCACTCAGCCGAAGGTGGAATGGCATTGCGAAGCCGCGGCTTTGCAATATGGCCGCAGAGCGTTACAGGCAAAGCACACGCCCCCGGGGCTCGGATGAACCCCGGGGGCGCTGTTATTTACGAGAAAATCGTGCTCAGTCGATTTTCAATTTGAAACGGTTTTTCAGCCGAGCTTCCAAGCGACCATGGAATCGCCGTACTTGATCATATCCTGAACC
>OIXH01001142.1_pt1 | contig 30909 bp, 28 predicted proteins | sample 1587741 | NCBI WGS metagenome assembly OIXH01 (sample SAMEA3888916, study PRJEB22519) | human gut metagenome | biome: human gut; feature: human-associated habitat; material: faeces | place: Denmark | collected 2011 | reverse complement strand
TTCTCGGGAATATGAAAAAGAAGAAGTAAAACGGGGGGTACGAACTTGATTAAACGTTTGATAAAAGCGGACAAGAAGCTCGTGCTGAAGTTTTGCGTTTCGCTTTTTCTGACAGTGTTTTTGGCATTTATGTTCGTGGGTCTGCGGAGTTATGCCGCGTCCACGGTTGATACGACCACTACCGAAACGGTCTCCGAGACCGCCGAGGCGGCAAATTCGGGCAGCACAGAAACGACAAGCGGCTCAACAACGGGCGGTTCGCAGAACGCAAACAGCTCGGGGTATTTGGACACTCCCGGACAGAACGTCGGCAGCAATCCCGGAGCCTCAGTGCTTGAGCAGGTAATAGGCGTAGACGCTTCCAGACCGCTTGAGATCATCATATTGATGACGCTTATCGCGCTGTTGCCGTCATTGCTTATAATGATGACGTGCTTTGCAAGGATCGTTATCGTGCTGGGATTTTTGCGTTCCGCAATGCAGACACAGAACACGCCGCCGAATATGGTGCTGACGGGATTGGCGCTGTTTCTTACAATATTCATTATGGCGCCCGTGTTTAAGGAGATAAACGAGATAGCTTACGAGCCGTATGTGAACGAGCAGATCGACACCAAGGAGGCGTTTGAGCGCGCTTCCGTGCCGCTGCGAAAGTTTATGCTGAAGCAGACAAGCAACGACGATCTCGAGTTTTTCGTGGAGCTTTCCAAAACTCCGATACCTGAGGGCGGTATGACGGATGAGTTTAAGGAAAACGATCTGCCGTTTACGGTGGTCGTTCCCAGCTTTATGATAAGCGAGCTTAAACGCGCGTTCCAAATGGGATTTATGATCTTTCTGCCGTTCTTGATAATAGACATTGTAGTGGGTTCAACGCTGATGTCTATGGGTATGATGATGCTGCCGCCCGCGATGATCTCGATGCCGTTCAAGATATTGGTGTTCGTGTTGGCGGACGGTTGGAATTTGATGATAGGTTCGCTTGTTACCAGTTACAATTTGTAGCTGCAGCAATGCACGAAAATAACGCTGCGGTTCAAGTAAACGTTATAATGCGAGATGGGGCTTAAAAGCACTAATGTTGCTTTAGTTGCGTGAATTGCTATAAGGAGGGATTTTAAGTGACGCAAGACATTGTGATGAGCATTATGCGCGAGGTAATAATGCTGACGTTCAAACTGGCTTTGCCGGTGCTTCTCGTGGCGATGATCGTTGGTCTTGTTATAGCTATCCTGCAGGCCGCCACGCAAATTCACGAGCAGACGATTTCGTTTGCGCCGAAAGCGGTCGCGGTGGGACTTACCCTTTTCTTTCTCGCGCCTTGGATGACAAACGAAATAATAGATTTCGTAAACTTCATCTTTGAAACAATGTCGGCAACGCCAATAAGTTAGTTTGATAGTTTACAGCAGCCTGTTGTTCTCTAACAGCTAAAAGGGGTTTTTATTGTGAATGAGGTATGGAATGAAATAATAGCGGACGTGGTCGTTTACGCAATGGTGCTGGCGCGCACGGCCGGAATATTCACATTCAACCCCATATTGGCGCGGCGCGGCGTTCCAAACTCAATTAAAGCGGGCGCGACGCTGGTGCTGGCGCTGGTTATGACCTCGGCGGGCGATTTTAGCTATACTATGCCGGAAGGGTTGTTCCCGTTTGTTTTCGATATGGCTAAGGAACTGTTGGTGGGCGCCGTTCTGGGCTTTTTTGTAAATCTTATGCTTCAGGTGTTCACAATGGCGGGCGAAGTCATAGATATGCAGCTGGGACTTTCAATGGCAAAGAGCTATGACCCTACTTTCGGTAACGCGGGACTTTCCACGCAATATTACAGCTTGTGGTTTATGCTGTACTTTTTCGCGGTGGGAGGGCATAAAAGCTACATTCAACTTTTCGCGATATCGTATGACAGTATACCGCTTGGCTGGACGGGTCTTAACGCAAACGTCTTTTCGGTTATCGTATATTATTTTGAAACGGTGCTGACGCTGGGTTTGAAGCTTGCAATGCCTGTTGTCGCCGCGTCGCTTATCACGGAGTTCTGCATTGGCGTTCTTATGAAAGCGGTGCCGACGATACACGTTTTTGTGCTGAATATTCAGCTGAAAATGCTGGTAGGATTTACCGTGCTTGCGGCAAGCGCCGGGGTGGTGTCGGAGTTTATGGATAACATCATGGGTATTCTTTTTGAAAACCTGAACGGTATTATGGGGCAGTTTCTAACATAGGCTCGGCGAACAGCCGCAGACCTTGTATCACATAAGTAAATGGGGGGAGAACAAATGGCGGGCGAGGATAAAACCGAGAAAGCCACTCCCAAAAAACGCCGCGACGAGCGAAAAGAGGGCAATGTTCTCCAATCCAAGGAGATAGTCACGGCGGCGTCTGTTCTGGGAATATTCGCGATAGTCAGGCTGCTGGCGGGGTTTCTGATGAAGAACCTGCTGTCATTTTCCGCACGCATTTACGAACAGAGCGGCACCTATGAGCTTACAGCGGACAGCTTTATGAAACTGATAGTTGATATGGTAACGGTGGTGCTGCTTGTTACCGGTCCCGTTTGTTTGGCGGCTATGCTGTTGGGAGTACTTCCCACTATAGCGCAGACAAAGGGTCTGTTCACAATGAAAGCTATGAAGCCGAAGTTTTCGCGGCTCAATCCCCTTGAGGGAATAAAGAAGATGTTCTCGCTGCAGTCGATAGCGGGCATCGTTAAAGGACTTATCGAGGTCATAGCCATCGGCGTTCTGGTGTATAACGAGATAAAAAGCCGTATGCCGACGATATTGTCGTTGGTGGACTGCGGTATTATGCAGGGGGTCGCTTACGCGGCGCTTTCGATATTCGACCTTGTTATGACGATATGCATAGTGCTGGTGTTTGTGGCGGCGGCGGACTTCCTGTTCCAGTGGTGGCAGTTTGAAAAGAAGATGAAGATGTCCAAGCAAGAGGTGAAGGACGAATTCAAGCAAATGGAAGGCGACCCGCAGATAAAGAGCAAGATAAAGCAGCGTCAGCAGGAAATGGCGCGAAACCGTATGATGCAGGAGGTGCCGACGGCGGACGTTGTTATTCGTAACCCGACGCACTACGCTGTTGCTTTGCGGTACGATCAGGATAAGAACCACGCTCCGCAGGTTATTGCGAAAGGCAAGGATTATCTGGCGTTAAAGATCGTTCAGATTGCTCAGGCAAACAACGTCTACTGTATGGAAAATCCTCCGCTGGCGAGGGCTTTGTACTCGCAGGTGGACTTAGGGCGCGAGATACCATATGAATTGTATGACGCGGTAGCCGAGGTGCTTACCACCGTTTACCGCGAAACGAACAAGACTATTCACGCGTAAATACGCGAACAAATATACTTTTGGTAATATTGTGTAAAAAAATGACGATTTGTTTCTTCACCCGCACTGCGCGGAAACGAAACAAAATTTAAGGAAGGGGTGACAGCACTTGGTTAAGAAGATATTAAGCAACTCTATGGTGCTGTTCATCATCTTCATAGTTTTGGCTATCATCATTCCGCTCCCCGTGCCCTTGCAGGATTTTCTGATAATGCTGAACATTGCGCTTTCGCTTATCATTCTGGTAATGACGATGTTTATTAAGAGCGCGCTGGAGTTCTCGGTTTTCCCGACGATACTCCTTATCTCAACGGTGTTCCGACTGTCGCTGAATATCTCGACGACGCGTTCCATTCTTTCGGGCGGCGGCGCAGGTAATATCAGCAACATCATAAAGGCGTTCGGACAGTTCGTAATGGGCGGCGATGCTATTGTTGGTTTTTTGATATTTATAATCATCGTTTTGGTGAACTTTATCGTAATCACTAAGGGCTCGGAACGTGTATCCGAGGTCGCGGCACGTTTCACGCTGGACGCTATGCCCGGTAAACAGATGGCGATAGATGCCGACCTGAACTCGGGGCTTATCAACGAGGAGGAAGCGAAAATAAGGCGCTCGAATATACAGCGCGAGGCGGACTTCTACGGCTCTATGGACGGTGCCACGAAGTTCGTAAAGGGCGACGCGATAATGTCCATTATCACGACGCTCGTAAACCTTATCGGCGGCGTTATCATCGGTATGGTGCGCGGCGGCGGAGACTTCAACACCGTGCTGAACACATACTCGCTGGCGACGGTCGGCGACGGTCTCTGCTCGCAGATACCGGCGCTGCTCATATCGGTCGCTACCGGTATGATCGTTACCCGCGCGGCAAGCGACGACAGCCTTATGAACGACATCAAGTCGCAGTTCACCGCGCAGCCGTTTGTTCTGCTTATAGCGGGTATCGTTGTGCTTGTGATGATGTTTATTCCGGGATTCCCCGTGCCCGTAATGCTGATACTCGGCGCGGCGCTGATAGCGGGAGCTATTCTCCTCGACCGCAACAAGAAGAAAATGGCGGAGCTGGAACTGGCTCAGCGCATGAAAGCCGAGCAAATGGAGCTTGAAAAGCCCAAGACAGACAACGATTACTACCGCGATATAGACAACGTGTTCAAGCTGCTGAACGTAGAGCCTATCGAAATGGAGTTCGGCTACTCGCTGCTGCGGCTCGTTGACGAAAAGAGCGGCGGCAACTTCATAGACCGCGTCGTTATCTTCCGTAAGCAGTTCGCTATGGATATGGGTATGGTTATCCCGTCCGTAAGAATGACCGATAATCCCGAAATAAACCCGAATATGTACATCATCAAGATAAAGGGCGAGGCGGTAGCCTCGGGCGAGATACTCGTGGACCACTATCTGGCGCTTGACAGCGGCGACGTTACCACAGAGATAGAGGGTATCGACACCGTAGAGCCTGCATTCGGGCTTCCCGCGAAGTGGATAAGCGAGGACAAGAAGATAATGGCGGACGTGGCGGGGTATACGCTTATCGATCCCGTATCCGTTATGATAACCCACTGGAGCGAGATCATGAAGCGTTACGCTCATGAGCTGCTTTCGCGCCAGGACGTAAACACGATGATTGAGAACGTCAAGAAGACCAACCCGATCGTGGTCGATGACCTTATACCGAAAGTAATATCCGTCGGATATTTACAGAAGGTATTGGCAAATCTGCTTAAAGAGGGCGTGCCGATACGCGATATGGAAACCATACTGGAGACCTTGGGCGACCACACCAACGTACTCAAGGATATAGATATTGCGACGGAGTATGTTCGTCAGTCGCTGAAGCGCACGATAACTCACCGCTTCGCCGAGGCGAACAGCCTGCGCGTTATCACGTTGGATACTCAGATCGAGGATATGATAGTATCTGCCGTCAAGAAGAACGAGCAGGGAAGTTATCTCGCGATGGCTCCCGACCTCATTCAAAGCATTGTTGCGGCGACCAACGAGGAGATCGACAAGATCAAGGACGTTATCCCGAATGTGATAATACTCACGTCGCCCGTGGTGAGGATTTACTTCAAGAAGCTCACCGAGCAGTTCATCAACAACATTACCGTGCTGTCCTACAGCGAGATAGACGCTTCAGCTCAAATACAGGCGATAGGCAACATTTCGCTTTCGACGCGCAGCATGGCGGGATAAATTACAAAACGTAACCTTTTTCGACAATTATACCTACGGTAGAGAGGGGGCGCGCTTGATTTGGAAACACCTACAGTAAATTTCGCCGAGCAGATATCCTTGTACAAGCAAAGCGGTGATATCGCGCTCCGAAATGAGATAGTCTTGAACAATATGGGACTTGTGCGGGTCTGCGCGCTTTCTATGCGTAATATGTACATTAAATTCTGCGAACCCGACGATGTGATAAACGAAGGTGTGCTGGCGCTTATGGACGCCATCGAGTCATACGACCAAAGCAAGGGCGCTAAATTCGAGACTTACGCTAGCCTAAAGGTTCGTGGCGCGATAATCGACTACATCAGAAAACAGGACTGGATCCCGAGGAATGTAAGAAAATTCTCCAGAACGCTTGACAAAGCGAATAGTATGTTGTATAATTTAAATGGGAGAGCGCCCACGACTGCCGAGCTTGCCGAGTACCTCAAAATGGACGAGGCAAAGCTGCTCAAACAAATGGCGGAGTGCTCATGTACGCTTACATTGTCGTTTGAGGAGCTGCTCTACGAGGATAATATCAACGAGCCGTCGATGGACACATCAATGGACAGCGACCTTATGCACGAGGAAATGAAGAAGGTCATCGCGGACGCGATAGGCGAGCTTAAGGACAGAGAGCGCGAGGTCATAACGCTTTACTATTATAAGAATTTCAAGTACTCAGATATCGCGAAGGCTCTCGGGATAACCGAGGGGCGCGTGTGTCAGATACATTCAAAGGCTGTTTTGCTGCTGAAAGCAAAGCTGGAGCCGTATTTTAAGGGCGCAAAATAGCCCTGCATTTAACAAGGGAGGAACGTTTATATGAATCGCGGTTACTATTACGCCGTCAACGGCATGATAATCAATCAGCGCAAGCTGGACTGCATAGGAAACAACTTGGCAAACGTCAGCACGGCGGGCTATAAGCGCGACACTATCCTTACGAACACATTTGACGAGCAGATGATACTCGTAAAGCACCGCGAGGCGCTTTCGGGCAAGTTTGTTCATCGATATGTGGATACGTCGTATACCGACCTTGAGCAGAGCAATTTTGAGTACTCGGACAGCCCGTTTGACGTGGCTATCTACGGCGATGTGTACTTCAATGTCAGAACCAATTATCCCGGCGCGGACAGCGAGATAATGCTCACTCGCAACGGTCAGTGGGAGTTGGACGGAGAGGGTTATTTGTGTCTGGGTCATTCGGGGCGTATTCAGGGAGAAAACGGCGACATCTATCTCGGAACAAAGGACTTTCAAATAGACGTTGACGGCAGGATATATCTTCCCAACGAGGAGACGGGGCAGTATACCGAGTTCGTTGACAGACTTCGGGTGTCTTACATAAACCCCGACGCCGATGTAACGAAGTTCGGTGCGAATATGTTCACCGAGGTGCAGGCGTCCGACCCGCCCGAGGATCTGCGTTACGACATCATTCAGGGCGCGGTGGAGCGTTCCAACGTCGATTGGAATTACGAGCTGAATATGCTTTTGGAAGCAAACAGACTGTATGAGGCAAACAGCCAGATACTGAAGATGTGCGACAGCCTTAATCAGGGTGCGACAAGTCTTTGCAAGAAAGTTTGAGGTTAGCGTATGAATATATCGTTCCATACCGGTAAAGCCGCGATGATAGCGCAGGGCAAGGCGCTTGATATTTACGGCAACAATATCGCGAACATCAATACGGTGGGTTATCAGACGCTCCGTCCCGATTTCGCGGACTGTATCTACGAAACTTACCGCCGTCCCGAAGCCGATTGGCAGACGGGTCACGGCACATACATACAAAAAACCGACCTGATGTTCTCGGAATCGTTTTTCAACGAGACCGAACGTCCGCAGGATATGGCGATAGCGGGAGAGGGCTTCTTCGCGGTTGAGGACAGATGGGGCAACGTGAATTACACACGCGACGGCAAGTTTGGGATAACGCAGCTTGACGGCACATGGTATCTCGTGTCCTCACAGGGAGAGTATGTGCTTGACTATGACAAGCAGCGCATTGAAGTGCCGTTTGAGGAAATGGCTAAGAACGACATTCTGGAGCAGCTCAATTGGAACACCGTAAGCGGCCGGATAGGTACGTTCATATCCAATTCGGCTCAGACGAACAGAATTCGCTACAAGTACAACGGAGAGATAAATAACGACACGCCGGCTAGAAACCCGAATGCGGCAAAGACGTTGACGCCCTCTGTTGAAGATCCGGCAAACAGCGCGGAGATCACAACGCGCGACGGTTATTTTGCCGTTCAGGGAAACAACGGCGAGATAAGATATACCCGCGACGAGCAGCTTTCAATTCAGAAGTATGAGGGAAAATGGTATCTCGGTTCGACTGCGGGAGAGTTTGTGCTTGACAGCAGCAATCAGCGTATCCCCGTAAGCTTCAACCCGTCCGTTGACGCGGCGGACCTTGATTCTCTTCAGAGAAACAACGCGGGGCTGGCGGCTGTCGAGGGACGGAACGGTCAGGTCGAGTTCGTGCAGGCGGACACGTTCAACGCCGTGCAGGACGGAAACAGATGGTATGTGGCTGCTCCCGACGGGCGGTTCGTTTTGGATAAAAACAACGCGCGCATTTTAGCTCCGGTTCAGGACGGAGATTACTACAGCGTCAACTGGGATACGCTTCAAGACGAGGTGGGAGTGTTCACGTTCGCGGCGGGAGAGCTTTCTACGGACAACAACACCCGCTTTAATGTTCAGGCGGCGGCGGACAGAAACGTCGCAAAGCAGACCGACGACGCGATGCTTTCGGATATAACGCTTGGCAACAACGAGGCGATGTTCGCGGTAGAGGGAGCAAACGGAGTGCGGTATACGCATAACATTAGCTTCGATATAATGCAGGACGACACGGGAAATTGGTTCTTGTCCACTCCTCAGGGCGAATATGTTCTGGACTATAACGGTCATCGCATACAGGTAGCCGAGGCTCAGAACACCGACAATGTTGATTGGGCGGGCGTTCATGAGGAAGTGGGAGTGTTCGTTTTCCCGAACCCGTTCGGTATAGACGCTCTCGGCAGCAACCGCTATCTGGAGACGAAAAGAAGCGGCGAGGCGGTCGCGGACAGAAATATGGCGAAGATACCCTATGCGCTGATAACCTCAAACGTTAATCTTGCGGATCAGATGGTAAAGCTTATCGAAACGCAGAGGGCGTATCAGTTAAGTTCAAGAGTTGTAACGACCTCGGACGAGTTGGCGCGTATCTCAAACAACTTGAGATAAAGCAACATATATTATGAAAGCAGTGTGAAGTATGTATAAAAATTTTGAAGAGCTTTCTCCGATAGCCATTGACTGCTTGCAGGAGATAGGAAATATTGGTTCGGGAAACGCGGCGTCGTCGCTTTCGGCAATGCTGTCAAAGCCTGTTACCATGCACGTTCCGAAGGTAAGCGTTCTGGATTATCAAGCCGTTATAGATAAAGTGGGCGGTCCCGAAAAGATAATGACGGCTATTTTGGTGATGTTCAAGGGCGATATCAAGGGCATGATGATGTTCCTGCTTGAGAACGCGTTCGCTCAGATAGTGGTAAACACTTTTATGGGCAAAGACCACATAGATGTTATCAAGATGGACGAGGCGGACTCTTCTGCGGTAAAGGAAATGGGCAACATTATGGCGGGCGCGTATTTAAGCGCACTTGCCGCTATGGCGGAGTTCACCATAGAAATGGATCCTCCTTCAATGACGGTGGATATGATGGGCGCGTTGATGAGCGCTCCGATGACCACTTTAAACGAGGTCGGCGAGAAGGTATTGTTCATTGACGACGGTTTTAAGATTGATTTTGTGAATATCGACGCGAACATAATCCTGATTCCCGAAATGGAATCTCTTGACACATTAATGAAGAAGCTCGGTGTAAACTAATGAATATAACGATTGGTATTGGTGATTTGAAGGTGTGCAAGGCACCCGATGTATTGATAACATATGCTCTCGGCTCCTGCGTGGGAGTATGCCTTCTTGACGCTGCCGTGGGAGTTGGAGGATTATCTCATATTATGCTGCCCGAAAGCAACGCGACAAGCGCTGCGGCTACCCCTATGCGTTTTGCGGATACTGCGCTTCCCATACTTATTCAGCAAATGGAGAGAATGGGAGCGTCAAGGGCTCGCTTGAAAGCGAAGATCGCGGGCGGAGCGACGATGTTCGCGACCGCTTCCGACAAGTTCAACATCGGCGAGCGCAATATAGAAGCGGTGAAGAAGTTTTTGAACGCTAACCGTATTCCGATATTGGCTCAAGATATCGGCTTGGATTACGGGCGCACTCAGCTTTTCTACCCGGCAACCGGCGTAATGGAGATACGCGCGGCAGCTAAAGGAAACAAGATGTTTTAAGCCGCGCAGAAAAACATAGGAATATTGGAGCGCTTCCCGTATATAATGGGGAGCGCTTTTGAGGAGTAAGTATATGAAGTTATCGCACAAGCACACAATCTATGCGTGTTTTCTGGGATATATAGTTCAGGCGGTGATAAACAGCTTTGCGCCGCTGCTTTTTTTGACGTTTCAGTCACAATATGATATACCGTTGTCGCAGATAACGCTGCTTATCGGATTTAACTTCGTGGTGCAGCTGTGTGTTGACTTTGCTTCGGCGGGGTTTGCGGAGCGGCTCGGCTATCGAAAATCGATGCTGCTGGCGCATGGACTGTGCATTGCGGGTTTTGTGTGTCTGGGAACGCTGCCCGAGCTGCTGCCTAATCCGTTTATCGGACTGCTTATCGCGGTGTTCTTGTACGCTGTTGGCGGCGGGCTGCTGGAGGTACTGGTAAGTCCGATAGTCGAGGCGTGCCCTACCGACAACAAGGAAAAAGCGATGAGCCTGCTGCACTCGTTCTACTGCTGGGGAGTTGTGTTGGTGATCGTGCTTTCCACGGCGTTTTTTGCGGTTTTCGGGATAGAGAACTGGAGGGTGCTTGCGTTCTTTTGGGCTGTACTTCCGCTTGCGGACGGTATTTTGTTTCTGTTTGTGCCGATAGAGAAGCCCGTGCAAAACGGCAAGGGAATGAAGCTTCGAGAGCTGATGTCAAGCGGAAAGTTCATTATGCTGCTTTTGATGATGATGTGCGCGGGCGCGTCGGAGCAAGCCGTGTCGCAATGGGCGTCCACGCTGTGCGAGAACGCTCTTCACGTTTCCAAAACGCTCGGCGACCTTTGCGGCACGGCCGGTTTCGCGGTGCTTATGGGAACGTCCCGCGCACTTTTCGGGAAGTTTGGCGACAGGCTTTCCCTTTCAAAGGCAATGTCGGCAAGCGCGGTGCTGTGCGTATTTGCGTATCTCCTGATATCGCTTGTTCCAAGTGCGGCAGCGGGGCTTATTGGCTGTATGCTGTGCGGATTTGGCGTTGGCATACTCTGGCCGGGAACGTTCAGCAAAAGCTCAGCGGCTTTGCCAGAAGGCGGCACGATGATGTTCGCGCTGCTGGCTCTTGCCGGTGACATCGGCTGCGCCGCGGGACCCGCTTTGGCGGGTTTCGGCGCTGACGCGTTCGGCGGCGATCTTCGCATTGGCGTACTGTGTGCGATCGTTTTCCCCGCAGTTATGACGCTGCTTTCCATACTAAACTCACGGCGTGACTGAATGGTCGCGGCGGGTGAAATGCGCACGGGGTTCGGCGCAGCGTTTTTTAGCGTTTGGCGAATAAGCGTGGTGAAGATAAGTAGCATATTGTGTTTCCCCGATGGGCAGGCAGCTGATCGGGGCTTTTTTGTGCGGAAAGTGAAGTAGTTGAGAAAACTGTCCGAAAAAGCAACTTTTTTCGATGTAAATACTTGAAAAATGCGGAAAACAATGGTATAATAATAGTGTATACTGAGTTATTATGTCCAAACATAATAATTCTAAATAAAAAGAGTACAAAATTTATTTTCTCTTCCCCGCGAATCGGTGGAGAGAAAAGAAGCCGGTATGTCTGCTTTTAATGAAAAATTAGTATAAAAACAAAAGAAAAAGAGGTAACAGAAATGGACACTATGCAGGGAATAAGAAGAACTTGTTATTGCGGCGAGGTAACGCTTAATATGAAAGAAGCCACGGTGTGCGGCTGGACGGCAAAGGTTCGCGATAAGGGCGGGATCGTATTTATAGACCTGCGCGACAGAAGCGGGATAGTGCAGCTTGTGTTCGATGATAATACGGAGCGTTCCGTGTTCGAGAAAGCAAAGACTGTCAGAAGTGAGGACGTGCTTGTCGCAAAGGGAGTTGTAAGAGCGCGTGAAAGTGTAAACAGCGATATAAAAACAGGTGCGCTGGAAATAGTTGTAAATGACCTTAGAATACTTGCCAAGGCGCAAACGCCGCCTTTTGAAATAGTCTCCGACAGCAAGACCAACGAGGAGCTTCGCCTTAAATACCGCTATCTGGATCTGCGCCGCGAGCCGCTGCAAAAGAACCTCATAATGCGTCACAATATTGCGAGAGTAGCCCGCGAGTACTTTTATGAGAACGGCTTTCTGGAAATAGAAACGCCGATGATGATGAAGTCCACGCCCGAGGGAGCGCGCGATTATCTTGTGCCGTCGAGAATACACAACGGCAAGTTTTACGCGCTGCCGCAGTCTCCGCAGATGTACAAGCAGCTGCTGATGATATCGGGCTTTGATAAGTATATCCAGCTTGCGCGGTGCTTCCGCGACGAGGATCTGAGAGCCGACAGACAGCCCGAGTTCACGCAGATAGACCTCGAAATGTCGTTTGTTGATACTGATGATATCCTCGAATGTCTGGAGGGCTTTGTAAAGCGTCTTTATAAGGAGATATTGAACGTTGACATAGCGATACCGCTGCCGCGCCTTACTTATGATGAGGCGATGAGCCGTTATGGCTCGGACAAGCCCGATACAAGATTTGGAATGGAGATACAAAACATCTCCGATTTGGTAAAGGATGCCGATTTCGCAGTGTTCAAGTCGGCGATAGAAAACGGCGGTTCGGTTCGCGCGATAGTGGCGAAAAATGCCGCTTCAACACTCACCAGAAAAGAGATCGACAAGCTCACCGAGTACTCTAAGGGCATAGGCGCAAAGGGTTTGGCTTATGTTCGTTGGGTAGAGGATGTTCCGTCCTGTTCGTTCGCGAAGTTTATGAAAGAGGGCGAGCTTGAAAACATTCTGAAAACTCTCGGCGCGGAAAAGGGCGACGTTGTCCTGATAGTAGCCGATAAGGACAAGGTAACTCTCCCGACATTGGGCGCGCTGCGTCTTAAAGTCGCAAAGCAGCTCGATATTATCCCCGAGGGCTGGAACTTCCTGTGGATAACCGAGTTCCCGTTCTTCGAGTACGATGACGAGCACGGCGAGTGGGTAGCTATGCATCACCCGTTCACTATGCCGCTCGACGAGCATATCAAGCTGCTTGATACGGATAAAGAAAAGGTTCGCGCAAAGTGCTACGACCTTGTTCTGAACGGTGTGGAGCTGCTTTCGGGTTCTATGAGAATAAACGACCCCGCATTGCAGCAGCACATGTTTGAAATGCTCGGTATGACGGATGAAGAAATAGCCGCGAAGTTCGGCTTCCTTGTGGACGCGTACAAGTATGCCGCACCTCCGCACGGAGGGGCGGGCATAGGCTTGGACAGACTTGCTATGCTGATGTGCGGCTGCGACAGTCTTCGAGACGTAATAGCGTTCCCGAAGGTGCAGAACGCTTCCGAGCTTATGAGCGACGCGCCGTCTACTGTTTCGGACGAGCAGCTGGCGGAATTGGGGATCAAAACCGTTTCCGATAAGGAATGACATTTGTGAAAGGTGGGCGTGTAGTGGATAAGGAATATTACAAGGAATTGAGTACAAGCGCCGCAGACGGAGACGCGAAAGCGTTTTCAAAGCTGTACGAGATGATCTACCGCGAGATGTATTACACCGCGTTTTACACGCTTAGCTGCGAGAAAGACGCGATAGAAGCCGTAATAGACACGGCGCGGGACGGCTTCAACGCGATAGGCAGGCTTCGTACAGAGGAAGCGTTCGAGGTGTTTATGATGAAGACGCTTTGCTCCAGGATAAAAACGTACTGCAAGGATTATCCCGATGATATCGGCATTGACGACGATCAGCCTGAAGTGAAAAAGGTGTTTTTCCGGCTCGGTTACACGGATAGGCTTTGCGCAGTGCTTAATGTCGCGGCGCGGTTGGAGCCGTCCGCTATAGCGGCGTATATGGGAATGACAAAAGGCTCGGTCACAAGGCGATTGTCAAAGGCTCTGCCTGTTTTACAGAGTTAAAACCGTTTGACATTTTTCTCCCCGCGAGGCGGGTGAGAGAAAATAAGATATTGATGATCCAATTAATATTTCCATTATTTTGAGGTTCCATCGCCGCAGCGGGGAAGACCGCAAAAAAGAAAATGAGAAATGGGTAACATTTAATTGGCTGAGCAATAATATGTCTGCTTTTAATTAAAATTGAACAAATAATTACACTAAAAAGATCGGTCAACGTTTATTTTATAAAAGGAGTGCAGCAATGACTGTTGAAGAAATGCGCCGCGCAATGCGCGAAAAAGTGGTTCCCGAAGAGGTGGTTCCGCAAAATGTGGTAAACTGCCTTATCGACGAGGACGCCGAGCCGCCGAAGCTTGACGCGTTCGCGTTTTTGATGCGTCTCCGCACATTGGGCATAGGCAGCGCGGACTTCATTGCTCTGCTTGAGGGCTGTGACGCGCCCGAAAGTGTTGTGAATAAGATAAAGCAAAATCCCGCAATGAATTTGCAGGGACTTGTGCTCACACTGGAAAGCTCCGAGCTGACGACCGAGGATTATACAAGAATGCTGCTCACCGCCAGACAGGTTTGGGAGCGAACGCTCACCTTGCGTTTGGAGAAATCGGAGAAAATATCGCTTGATATGAAGACCGAAAGCGAAGAAGCAGAGGAGGAACGCCCCGGAAGCTTCAAAGAAGATGTTTACGGCGAAACGGAAGAACCCGAGAGCGCCGACGAGGACGATTTCTATTATGACGAAGATTTGCAGGAAATGTCTTTCACCGCGGTCTTCAACAAAATAAACGCGGAGATACGGGAGGGCGTTCTTACGGCGGACGCTCCCGCCGCCGAGCCGGAGGATGTTCGGAAGGACACTCAAACGGCGGAGACTCCCGCAGACGTATCCGAAACGGAGGATCAGCCCGTTGAAGAAACCGACACGGAAAGTGATTCGTTCGCCGCGGCGTTCGACAAGATAAAAAGCGGGAAACAGCTCGCTGTTACAACCGAGCCGGAAAAGCAAGCCGCCGCGGGAGCTGTCGGCGACACAACGGCGCTTGTCGGGATAGACGAGGAGTTGTTGAGGGAGAGCTTCGATAATATATCGAAAGAAACGGACGAAACGGAAGAACCGTCGAACGAGACCGCCGACTACAACGAAGACTACGAAGACGAAGAAGACACAGACGAAACGGACGAAGAAGAAAACACATCCCGCGTTTATCACAAGGGCGCGATAATAGGCGGCGCTGTCGGAGCGGCGGTGCTTGTCGGCGCAGGATTTTTCATCGGTCGATACGCAGTGGGCAAGGGCGCGCGTTCTTTCCATTACGCGGAGGATTCCGTCGAGATATTCAATAAAATATATCACGCCTATAATGATGACGAAGAGCCGGTGCCCGGCGGAGATAAGGTATACGCCATGGAAAGCGGCGATTGCCGAGAGATATTCGGCGACCTGCTTATCGGCGGCGGAGATAATAAGAACAGCTTTGCAAGCTTTTCGTATAACGATATGACGTACACGTTGTCCGAGGAGTCTATCTCGGTAAGCAAAACGGAAAACGGCACGGTTACTCCGCTTGAAGCGCTCGTGCCGCCCGAAAAAGCGAGGTTTGTGGCGGCGTTTGACGATAACGGCAAGCTGTACGCCATGTTCAGCGGAAAGCAGTCGGGATTTATGAAGATATCGGGCGGCAAGGCGGAGCTTACGGTGCGGCAGGACGGCGTTCTTACGGACTTTGATATGTCCGGCGGAGAAATGCGGCTCGGCACGGTCTACACTCCGAGCTTCGGTCATACGTTTGAAATAGCCGACGAGGATATGTATCTTCCGAGAACGGGCGCGGCGGAGCTTAAGCCCATTTCCGCGCAGGACGTTATTATAAGCGAAACGAAAGGCTATTCCTACGGCGTAAGCGCGGAGTATTCCGCGGAAAACGGCGAGCTGCAAGATGTGTGCGCCGTCATAGGCGACCCCGTTGCCGCGTCCGCGGACGGGCGCTTTGCGCTGAACGGCGACACCGGAATACTTTTAAAAGCGGATGACAACAAGTTCGCCGTTGAGAATACGGATAAGCTCTCGCGGGCGGCGTTTTACAAAAATGGCTGCGCCGTTGTCGGCGAAACGTCCGAGGACGGCTCGGTGCCTGATATAATGCTGTTCGATACGGAATTTCAGCACAAGGCGAATTTGACGGGGCTTTCGGAAAAGGTATCGGGTATGTGGTTCGACGACGGTGTTCTTGCCGTGAAATGCGGTTCCGGCTCGCCTATTTATACGGACTGCTCCGATCCCGGCGCTCCGAAGCTGCTTTCGGTAAAGACGGCGGAGGGCGTTGTTATGGAAAATTCGGCGCTGACATTCGCGGTAACGGACAAGGCTGTCGTGATAACGCGTTATGATCTCGAAAACGGAGCGGCGCAAAAGACGGCGGAATTCTCCAAGAATCTTCCTGCCGAGCAGCTTGCCGATGTGAAGTTCGGCGGCGCGGAAACGGCTGTCATGAACGAAACGCAAAGCGGCGCGTCGTACAGCTATTTCGACGGCGTTTCCGTTGTTTCGGGGTATGCCGTGTTCGCGAACGACATGCGCGCAACCACGGACATTTCCGTGTTCGACGACAAAACAGGCTTTACAGCCGCGTTTGTTGACGGCGGAGTGATAAAGGCGGTTTGCGCCGAGGGCGTTAAGACCATACAATTGCAATATTGATAACAGGCTGTGTATGCGGTAATTTCCCCGCGCAGAGGGGAAAACACCTCAAAAAAAGTATTCTATACTGTCCGAAAGATAATAGAGGGGCTTGACATAAGCCGCGCTTTGGTGTATAATAAAAAGAGCGGTTTGTTTAATTAAAGCCGTGTGCGGAAAGGTCGATAACGTGGACGAGAAGAAACGCGCGAAAATAATAAAGGTATGCAAGGTCGTGGCGCTGATACTGGCGGTTTTGATGGTGCTGGGTACGATATTTCAGTCAACGTTTATGTAACTTGCCGAGCTTTATCAAGATATGTTAAGAAATTTGGAGTTGTGTCATGGGTTTATTTTACAATAACAATGTTGCGGGCAGGGGCGTTGCCAAAAACGGACCGAAGAAAAAACCGTTTTTCCGCTTTTGGGAGCTTTTTGCGAACAAATTCTGGACGTTTTTCAAGCTTAATTTGATATATGTTCTGTTCTGTCTGCCCGTGGTGACTTTCGGACCCGCAACGGCGGCGCTTACGGCAATGATGAGGAATATTTATCTCGAACGCCCGCAGTTCATTTGGCACGATTTCGTTGACTATTTTAAGAAGAACTTTAAGCAGTCGCTTTTTATAGGCATACTTGATGTTTTCGTGGCGGCGATATGCGTGATAACGTTTATGCAGTTTTCAAGCAATCCGAATATGGAAATGTCTATGAAAGTTATGTTCGTGCTTTCCATAGCTGTTCAGCTGATTTTTCTGATGATGAATTTCTACATTTATCCGCAGATAGTCGCGCTTAACCTTAACCTGGGCGGAATATTCAAGAATTCGCTGATACTGGTGTTCGTAAATCTTCCCGCAGAGCTTATTACGCTTGTGGTAACTTTGGTGTTTGTTTCTCTTTTCCTGCTCTTTACGATACCGTTGGCGTTCTTCCTTCCGTTTATACCGGGGGCGTGGCTGGTGTTCTTGTCGGTATTTTGCTGCTATCCTGCGATACAAAAGCACATCATAAACCCGTTTTATGAGAACAGCGGCGAGCGCAATCCCGAGATACCCGATTGGGAGCTTGAGGACGAGGACGACGAGGACGAAGCTGTGTTTGAGGATCAAGGCGGCAAGGAAGAACCGATAAATTTGAAGAAGGAAAAGAAGAAAAAGGGCGGCAAAGTTATTCGATGAGCTGCTGCGAAAATCGTTTGGCAAACGGCGAAACGCTGTGATATATTTTCTTTGAAAAGAGGATCTTAAAATGAGTTCAAGCGTTATAGTAGGTACTCAGTGGGGCGATGAGGGCAAGGGCAAAATAATCGACATCATGGCGGCGAAAGCCGACTTGGTGGTGCGTTCCAGCGGCGGAAACAACGCGGGACATACCGTCGTTCACGGCGACGAGGTGTATAAGCTGCACCTGCTGCCGTCCGGGATACTTTACCCCGAGACTATCTGCCTTATTGGCAGCGGCGTTGTTGTAGACCCCGCCGTTTTGCTGGAGGAGATAGCCGATATGAGACGGCGCGGCGTAACCTGCGAAAATTTGCGCATAGACGCCCGCGCGGATATAATAATGCCGTGGCATAAAGAGCTTGATAAGCTCCAGGAGGAGTTCAAGGCGCGTCAGACGGGAGTGAATGTCGGAACCACGGGGCGCGGCATCGGTCCGTGCTATACCGACAAGGACGAGCGTATCGGCATACGAATGTACGACCTCACTCATCCGGAGTGCCTGAAAAAGCTGGTAAAGAACACGGGAGAGCTGAAAAATCTCATTATAGAAAAGGTTTACGGCGGCAAGCCCATGGACTTGGACGCAATTTACGAGGAATACAAGACCTATGGCGAGGCGCTTGCAAAATTTGTTGCGGACGGCTCCGTCATTACGTTTGAAGCGTACAATGCGGGCAAAAATGTGCTGTTTGAGGGGGCGCAGGCCACTCTGCTGGATATCGATTTCGGAACATATCCGTTCGTTACATCCAGCCACCCGATAGCGGGCGGCGCTTGCGTCGGAACGGGCGTGGGTCCCAAGATGATCGACGAGGTCATAGGCGTGGGGAAGAGCTACACCACGCGCGTCGGGAACGGTCCTTTTCCAACGGAACTTAACGACGAGTTGGGCGACCTTATCCGTAATCGCGGCGGAGAGTTCGGAACGACCACCGGCAGACCGCGTCGTACAGGCTGGTTTGACGCGGTTATAATGCGTCACGCAGTTCGCGTAAACGGTCTTACCGCGATAGCGATAAACAAGTTTGATACGCTTTCGGGTATCGGTAATTTAAAGGTCTGCACGGCATACAAAAAATCCGACGGCACGATCCTCAAGGACTTCCCCGTGACGCTGGAGGAGCTTGAGGATTGCTCTCCCGTTTACGAGGAGATCGAGGGCTATGAGGGCGATCTGTCGCAGTGCAAGACCTATGATGAGCTGCCCGAAAAATGCAAAGCATACGTTTCCCGCCTTGAAGAGCTTTGCGGCTGTCCGATAACGATACTCGGCGTCGGACCGGGGCGCGATCAGGTGATATTCCGCTGATGAAAGCAGTTTTTATCGGCGATGTTGTGGGAAATCTCGGCTGCGAGGCGCTGGCGGCTCTGCTGCCGCAGATAAAGCGCGAATACGGCGCGGATATCGCAGTAGTAAACGGCGAAAACAGCGCCGAGGGCAACGGTATCGACGCGCGAAGCGCTGAGGCTATCTTCGCGGCGGGCGCGGACGTTATCACGGGAGGCAACCATTCTTTCCGCAAACACTCCGTTGAAGAGATGTATGAGCGCTGCAATACGCTGTTGCGCCCCGCTAATTTCGGCGAAGATGTGCCGGGAAATGGTGTTTGCGAGGTCGATATGGGCGCGTATTCGGTCGCGGTGGTGAACCTCATCGGTACGGCGTTTATGACGCCCGTTGACAATCCGTTCAAGTGTGCCGAGGATATCCTGAAAACGATAATCTCCCGGGTGATAATCGTGGATTTTCACGCCGAGGCTACCAGCGAGAAACGCGCAATGGGATTTTTCCTTAGCGGAAAGGTCAGCGCGGTGATAGGCACACACACGCACGTTCAAACGGCGGACGAGCAGATAATAGACGGTACGGCGTACCTCACGGACGCGGGAATGACGGGTCCTCGTGACAGTATTCTGGGCGTGGAAAAGAACGTGATAATCGAGAAATTCCGCACATATTATCCTAAAAGGCATGTGTATGCGGACGGCGATGCGGATATCTGCGGAACTGTTTTGGAGATAGACCAAAAAAGCGGCAGGGCGCTTTCGATAGAACGTTTTTGCAAAACGTATAAAAAAACGAAATAAAAGGCTGTTATATGCATTGGGAGCCTGTTTGCGCTGCTGCAAAGCGCGCATATCCCGGCTTTAATATATGAATTATACAGATAAAACAGAAAGGTTGAACGCGGTTTTTTATGCGTTCAAAAGGTAAGCAAAATGGAAGTTGTAAAGGTATCGGCACACAGTGTTCCCAAGTCTGTTGCGGGAGCTATCGCGGCGGTAATTCGCGAAAACGGCGAGGTCGAGGTTCAGGCGGTCGGCGCGGGCGCGGCTAATCAGGCGGTGAAGTCTATCGCAATAGCGCGCAGTTATATGGCGCTTACGGGTGTTGACCTCATTTGTATCCCCGCGTTCACGACCGTTGAAATAGACGGCGAGGAGCGCACGGCGATGAAGTTTATCGTAGAGCCGCGATAACATTTGCGGTCAGAGGGTTTATGCGTAAAATTCTCGTTTTGGGTACGGGCGGAACCGTTTCCTGTGCGAAAACCGACGGCGGACTTGCCCCGACGCTTTCCGTATCGGAGCTTGTGGAAAGTGTGAAGCTCCCCATAGAGCTTTGCACAGAGCAGTTTATTAACATCGACAGCACGAATATGACACCGCGGCACTGGGAACAGCTGGCGCGGCGTATTCGTAAGCGTTATGATGAGTTTGACGGCTTTGTGATACTTCACGGGACGGACACCATGGCATATGCGGCGGCTTCCTTGTCGTGTCTGATACAAAATCCGCGCAAGCCCGTCGTGCTTACGGGGAGTATGAAGCCGATTACGGCGGAAAACTCCGACGCGCCGCAAAATCTGCGCGATGCTGTAACGTTTGCGGCGGACGAGAGGGCGTTCGGGGTGCGAGTGGTGTTTGGACGGTGGATATATCACGGGCGCGATGTTTTTAAGCAGAATTCCAACTTGCCGGAGCCGTTTGAGAGCAGCGCGGAGATCGAGACCGAGCGCTTTACGCAAAGCGGAGCGCTTCAATTCGATAAGAAGTTTCGCGGAGAAACTCGCTTTTACGAGCATTTGTCCGACGACGTTTTCCACGTCAAGCTTATACCGGGGCAGTGCCTTTGCATTCCTCAAAACACAAAAGCGCTCATTCTGGAGAGCTACGGTTTGGGAGGTATCCCCGACTATCTGCTTGAAGATGTAAGGGCTCTCTCGAAAAAAGGAGTTTACGTTATTATAGCTACGCAGTGCTCTTACGGCGGCACGGACGTTGATTGTTACGCGGTTGGTCATGTTGATTTTCCGCTGTTGGAAACCGCGAAAATGACCGTGGAATACGCTGTGGCGAAAGCACGTTTGGCGCTTGCTTATTCAAGCGGCTATGACGAGTTTAAAAGAATGTTTACAGAAGAGGTGGATGAGTTATGAAATGTCTTTCGGTCGATTATCTGAATGAGGCGGCAAACTCTCCCGAGAGTTTCATCGCAGAGGGTGAGAAAGTGTATTTCGATCAGTTAAGCCAAGCTGCCAAGAAGATATACGAACAGCGCGCCGAGAAGCCCATCGTTCTTATATCCGGACCTTCGGGTTCGGGCAAAACGACCTCCGCAATGCGTGTGGCGGCGGCTTTGAAGCAAAAGGGCTGCGGAGCGCATGTTGTTTCTATGGATAACTATTTCCTCCCGTTAAAAAGGGACAAGGAACTGCACGGCGAGGACATCGACTACGAAAGCCCTGAGCGCCTTGATATGGAGCTGTTCCGCGAGCATTTGGAGAAGCTACGCAACGGAGAAGAGATCGAGGTTCCGGGCTTTGATTTCGCGCTTCAGGATCGTATTCTCGGAATGAAGCTCAAGCGTGAACCCGGCGATCTGGTCATTTTGGAAGGGATACACGCCTTAAATCCGCTTGTGACGGGCGAGAGCGATGATTACACGCACCGCATATATGTAAGCGTAAGAACGCGAATACAGCTCGGCGACGAGCTGCTGCACCCGTCCAAGATACGTCTTATGCGGCGTCTTATGCGGGATAAGCTTTATCGCGGGCGTGATCTTTCGGAAACGTTCGAGTTCTTTAAGAGCGTTGAGCGCGGCGAGGACCTTTACATAATGCCGCACAAGCACCGCGCGGATTTCGATATTGACACGTTTATCGAATATGAAGCGTCGGTGTACCGCGATCTGCTGCTGCCCGAGCTTGAAAAAACTGCTCCCGTGTACAAGGGCTACTCCGATTTCGCCGACATCGAGCGCTTTTTGAGGGCGCTTTCGGGCGTGAAAAAAAGTTATGTTCCTGAAAACGCGCTTATTCGCGAGTTTGTCGGGTGATGAAATAAAAGTATTACGCACGCCGCAGCGCGTTTGACAGTTTTCGGAAAAATTCGCTCTCTCCTCCGCGAAGCGGGGGAGAGAACATGGTTTTACAGGTCTTATTCAAATGGGAGGTTTTTGGTATGGAATTAAATGATACACAAAAAAAGGCAGTTGAAGTAAGTAAAAAATAAGTGACATAATGGGAAACAGAATATCTACTACGAAAATATATGATATTGTACATGAAAGTAATCATTATGAATTCAAGATAGGGTTTATTGCATATGATTATTATTCGGTCGTTTTTCAGTACGAACTGGATATAATCGGATGTTATATTGAATGTGGAAAGCAAGAGCGCATTTCACTTATAAAAGGTAGATACTGCTATTCTGATACTGACCTTAACGCTTATTTCAGTGAAATAAAAAAAGAACTAGAGCTCCGTATCCCTGACAAGTATCTTATGGCTAAGGGCTGGACAGCCTGAGCAGATATTTTGAAGTGAAGAATGATTTTAGATGCTTTAAAAGAGCTTTTTACTGAATTGCGAGATTACTTAGAATTGCATCATGACAATTCTATTATAAATATGCTTAAATTAGTTAAAAAACACAGTGACTGTATTGGAATCGGATGAATCTGAAGACTTCAAATCCGAGTATGTCTTAGAAGCGTATAAATCCCTGTACACCGGAAAAGCCGGATTGACAGAAAATTATATTTGGGATAATGATTATGAAAAACGAATGAAAATCAATGATACTTTTAAAAGATTGGAGAATTGATATGGATAGTATAAAAATTACCGGTACCAAGTGGTATGTTGATATTGAATATAAAGGCAGTATAGCTAGATTTGATGGCGAAATGTGCGTGGATGGTTTTTATGCAGCGGCAAGTAGTCTATCGTGGATTAAATTCTCAAGGGAAATCGATTTTCCTAAACTGATAGATGCCGTCATGCAACAGAACAAAAAGAATACTTTTAAAGTGTATTTTTGCAATGATGACGGCAGTGAGTACAAATGATTTAGGAAAGGGAGGTTTCCTATGGCGACGATTACTTTGTATAAAGACAAGCTCAACAGCGTAGGCAGTCTCCTTGACGATATTATCAAGTCCTCGAATAATTTGAGCATGCAGCTTGGAACACCGAAGAACACACTTCAAGGTGTGGACAGCAGCACCTGCAACTTGCAGGATACTGTTGATAGCATCAGTTTATCTTTTAAGAGCGAGAAAGATAAGATCCGGGATTCTGAAGCGGCTTAACAGCAGGCTCACTGAATTTATCGAAACGCCAACCGGAAGAGATGCTTCTGCTAAGTCCTCATCGGCTCTTTTGTTTTAATTAGTTGTAAAAGTTACAAGATCAGGGCAAATTTTCGGACCGTTCATACAGTTCGGCAAGTTCTACGACGAAAGTGCGGGCAATTCGAGCACAGTAAGCTCTGATGATTTGAGTGAAACTCACGATACATCAAACGAAAACATCGGTACAAATGACACCCAAAAAACGGTTGTGTGTTGTCGGTTTTGCCTGTTCTGCAAATAAAACCATAGAGCCTCATATAATAAGGACTCCAAATCAAACGGAGTCCTTTTTTATTCGCGTTGTTTCGAAAGACCTTGCGAGTGTGCTTTGTTCGCTTGAAAACATTGGCGTGTCTACAGAAATTTCATCCTTGATTTTTTTGCGGTGAAATGATATAATACAAATTGTGAAATATTGCGCGAAATCATTCAAAAATTGACGAAATTTTGACTTTTGCGGCTTATAATATAATTAGATATTTCTATTGCTCAGATGGGGAGGATCTTATGGCGTACAAAATTCTGATAATCGACGATGAGAAAATGCTCACCTCGTTGCTTAAGGATCATTTCACAGATCAAGGATACGAGACATTCACCGCGAACAGTGCCGCGGAAGCCCTGCCGCTGCTGAAATTCAAGCCCGATATAATTCTTCTTGATATAAATATGCCTGACATGAACGGCTTGGAATTCTGCAAATCGGTGCGCGGGGTCGTTGCATGTCCCATCATATTTCTTACTGCGCGCATCACCGAAAACGACAAGGTGAACGGTTTTCTGGCGGGCGGCGATGATTACGTTACAAAGCCGTTCGGGCTGGCGGAGATCACCGCGCGGGTAGCCGCGCATCTGCGGCGTGATGAGCGCGTTCACACAAGCTCCAGATTTAAGATCTCGGAAGATCTTGTCGTTAATTTCTCGGAAAGATCAGTATTTTATAAAGATACCGAGATCGAGTTTTCCAAGCGGGAATTCGATATAATAGAATATCTTATTGAAAATGCGGGGCAGATCTTTGAGCGTGAGCGCCTGTATGAAGCGGTCTGGGGTTTGGATGCGGATGGCGACAGCGATGTGATAAAAGAGCATATCCGCAAGATCAGAAAGAAACTGAAAGACGTTACCGGCAGTGACGATTATATTGAAACGGTGTGGGGAGTGGGTTACAGGTGGAAAAAGTGAAGAAGTCGGCTCTGCGGCGCGGATTTATAAAGTATGTTCTGGCGGCGTTTTTTGGTGCGGCGGCGGTGTCCGTTATTGTTATCGTATTGTGTTCAAAGGTACGGGTGCGGCTTGTTCCCAATTCGGATATGGTATATCTGAATTGGGGCGAACGCGGGATCGAAAATTCCCCCGAAAAGCCGAATTACGGTTTTCAGATGATGGAGCTTGCGGAGCCGTCCGATGAAAACCCGTTTTACACCGAGGATGATCGTGAGAGCCGCACATTTGTTCTGAGCAGTTCAAGATTTCAGAACAGCGATGCTGTAATTTCGGTAACGCGGATCTATGGTTCTCCCGAAACGTTATCAGACGGCGATCGGTTTCTATATCATCTGTGCGGCGCGGCGATGGTCGTTGTGCCTGTTCTTGTCTCACTGGCGGCGGTGCTGCTGTGTGGGTATCTTTTCTACGCGATGAAGCTCAAACGCCCGATAGAATTGCTGTCGCGGGCGACGGAGAAAATATCCGCGCACGATCTCGACTTCACGCTGGATTATAACACCAATGATGAGTTGGGAACGCTATGCGGAATGTTCGAGCAAATGCGCGCCGCGCTCCGCGAGAATAACGAGGAAATGTGGCATATGTTGAATGAGCGCAGGCGGCTGCAAGCGTCGGTGGCGCACGATTTACGGAACCCGATAACGATAATCGAGGGCTACGCCGAGTATTTAAAAATCAACATTCAGAACGGGAAAGCGGACAGCGAAAAGCTGCTTTCGGTCGCTGAGAATATCACCAACGCCGCCAAGCGTCTGGAGCATTACACCGAGAGTATACGCGCGATAAACCGCGTCGAGGAGTTGGAAGTCAAGCGTGAGAACTTGGATTTCGGGGAAGTTTTCCTTGAAATATCAGACGATTTTTCGAGCCTCGGCGGTCAGGGAAAGATCGGAATAACCTGCGTAAACAACGTTATAGAACGCAAGATGAGGCTTGATAAACAGGCTCTTTACAGGATATTGGAAAACTTAGTCGGGAACGCCATGCGTTTCGCGAAAAATGAGATAACCGTGGAATTCTCGCGTGAGGACGACAAGCTTTGCGTAAAGGTTACGGACGACGGCTGCGGATTTCCCGAAAAGCTGATAAATTCGCCTGAGCTCAATTTATCAAGCAGCGCCATATCTGAGGATCATCTCGGGCTTGGGCTTCCTATCTGCCGAATTCTCGCCCGAAAGCACGGGGGAGAGCTTATTTTGTCAAACGGAGAAAATGTCGGCGCGGTTGTGAAAATTTTTCTTTCCGTCAAATAAATATTTCCATTTTTGTTTTCCCCGCCTGCGGCGGGGAAAAACAAAAATTCGGAAACTTTTTTGAAACATCATTTTTTTGACGGATTTTTGACATTTTGAGTTTACAATATCCCCATAGAAACGGAAAATAAATTTGCCGTTTACTATAGAATCAAGAAAAGGAGGAACTCAAATGAAGAAATTTACTATGATCTTATTAACCGGTTCACTTGCGCTGTCGCTCTGCGGCTGCAATAATTCGGCTTCAACAAACGACAATGGCAATAGCTTGAATTCATCTAAGCCCGCCGTGTCTTTCCAAACGAATACATTACAGGGCTCGAACACGCCGAACGATCCTTCAATTTCGCAGGGAAATACGGGAGTTCCCGAAAACCCGGACACTCCCGAAGCTCCCGCGCAAAATGACGGTGAACTTCGCTTGATATATGAGGGAGGATTTTTTCGCAATGGATTGGTCACAAGCAACTGCACCGAAAACGGTTATTACTCCGCGAAATTCTTGTGTGAGGATTATCATGATGTGAATTATATGAACCTCACTTATGTGGACTTCGCCACGCGCCGCGAGATAGTTCTTTGTTCTGACAGCTCCTGCAAGCATGACAACGAAAAATGCGCGAGTTATTTGTCGTGGGATGAATTTTTTGTGCCGGGAGTTTTTGTAAACGGCGAATATCTGTATCTTTTGAGCACGGAATATGACCAAAGCGGCTCGACCTCGGCGGGTTCGTATACCGCGCCCGGGTACGAGCCGCCGCCCGAAACGCGCCGCGCCGCGATTTACCGCATGAACCTTGACGGTACCGATCGCCGGAAGATATGGGAGGCGGACAATGTCGGCGACGTTATCGAAGAGCTTGTTTTCGGCGACGGTGAGAACTTATGGTTCGCCGCGAAAACTCCCGCGGTGAAAATCTACGAAAATCCCGACTCAAAGAAAAACGGCGCGATATTCCATTACGCGAAAAATCGTTCTCTTATGAGATATTCCCCGTCCGAAAATAAGATAGTAGAACGCATACCGCTGGACGATTATAATAACATCACGCTTGATATTATAGATGCTGTGGACGGCAGGTTTATTCTGACTGGAACGGCATATCCAAACGGCACGAGTATATGGGATCACATGGAGGAATTGGCGCCCTCACCTAATATCGGCGATAGGAATGATGAGGGTTGGGAGCTAAGGAAAAAGAGCGATACGGTCTACTTTACACTCGACCCATCCACAAAGGAGTTAAAGGAGATATTCCGCAATCCGAGCACGAGATCGGATGAGATCATAAGTGTCTTGATTGACGGTGAAAAAATATATAGTACCCGTGAGGACTATTCTGTCAGCGTTATCGATATGCTTACGGGAGAAACAAGCGAAGTGAACGTTCCGAGCGGTTATCGGTTTGACGGATTTTTCCTTGATAAAATGTGCTTTACCCGTGTTACCGAGGACTGGAGCGATCACAACACCTATCTCACCGATCTTAACGGCGAGAATATGACAGCGTCCGAATATGTTTCCACTGTACCGTTCGGCAATGATTATGAGCTTCTCGGTCTATCGTCGGACAAGGCTGTTATGATTTATGAGATTGAGAAAATACCGTCAGTCCAGAATCCGGGCGCATACAGCATCGGAAAAAGAAAAGTGGGTCTTATTTCCATAGACGACCTGATCAACGGACGGGCGAATTTTGAGCCGATAGACACGCTTAAGGACAGCTGGGATTGAGTTTGACCGATTGCGATTTTCCCCGCCGCAGACGGGGAAAATCAAACAAAAATAACGTTTGCTAAAAATAACATTGCAAAGGCGGTAAAGCTATGAAATTGGAATTGGAAAATATAGTTAAGAAATACGGCGACAAGACCGCGCTCGGCGGCGTTTCCCTCACACTCGGGCAGGGAGTATACGGCTTGCTGGGACCCAACGGCGCGGGAAAATCCACCATGATGAATGTGATAACAGGAAATCTGCGACCCGACGAGGGCGTTGTAAAGGCGGACGGTGAAAATATCCATTCTTTGGGGCGCAGATACCGTGAAGTGCTCGGTTACGCGCCGCAGCAGCAAGGTTTATACGAATCGTTTTCGGGGCGGAGATTTCTGGCGTTTATGGCGACGCTAAAGGAGATCCCGCGTTCGCGTCAGAAGTCGGAGATAGATCGTGTTTTGAAATACGTCAATCTCACCGAGGCGGCGAAAAAGCCTATAGGCGCGTATTCGGGAGGCATGAAGCAGCGTATTCTGATAGCGCAGGCTATTCTCGGAGAACCGAAGCTCGTCGTTCTCGACGAGCCGACGGCGGGACTTGATCCAAAGGAGCGGGTTCGCGTCCGCGAGAAGATAAAGGAGATATCGGCGGATAAAATTATTCTTGTCTCCACGCACGTTGTGTCGGATATTCAGTCGATAGCGGACGAGATAATTTTGCTGAAAAGCGGCGAGATCGCTGACCGCGGCACGGTCTCAGAACTGTGTCGAAAATACAGCAGCGAGGATATGGAGCGTGTTTATATGAAGCTTTTCGGGGAGGATGGAGAAAATGATAAAGCAAATCCCGTTTGAGTTGGAAAAAATTCTCCGAAAAAAAGGTTTACTTATCCTTTTGCTGCTTTTGATAAATGTTTTTCTTGTGTGGTATTTCAACAAGCCGAGCGAATTGGAGCCGTCGCTGTCCGCTTATAAAGCTGTTTCGCGGGATCTGTCGGCATTGGGTGCGGAGGAACAAATAGAATATTTGAACTCGATACTTGAGGATATAGACGGCTTGAACACAGTCGAGACCGTCACGAATTTTCAGCTTCAAAACACCGACTACGGACGCGAAATGGCGGAGCATATTCTGAGAACTCAGCGCGATATCTATGAAAAATACAAGGACATTTACGCCGCGGGAGACTATCTCAGATATACGAATTCTCTGAAAACGGAACGGACATTTATTGAGGGGATCCTTGCGGAATGTGAGACTGTTGCGGATTATGATAACTATATTAAATCGATAGAGGATAACAAGAATCTTTTAAACGGCGTGTCGATTTTCCATAAGAATGAGGGGAACACCTTTTCGGCGAGGAACATCGAAAAGAGCTTTTATGATCATGAGGGAATGACCGCAAAGAACATTCGTTTTGCGCCGTCTCGCGGAGTGAAGATCGCTTCTCAAAGCCTTGTGACAGATCTGCTGTTGGTATTGGCGGTGTTTTTATTCGCAAGCGGACTTATCTCGGAGGAAAAGGAAAAGGGGCTTTTTTACATTACCCGTGCCACTCGCGGCGGAGTAGCGAAAAGTCTCGGCGCGAAGATTGCGGCTATGTTGATATGCTGCTTTTCGGTCACGGCGTTGCTATTTGGCGCGAATTTTATTTATGCAGAGGTCACAACGGGAATATGCGATCTTTCTGCGTCATTACAATCGATATCCGACTTCACCGAAAGCAATCTCAGGATCACGTTGGGAGAATATTTTCTGCTTCGATATCTTATAAAAAGCGTAGTGCTTTTTACGTTCGGAGCGGCGCTGTGCGCTGTGGCAATAGTAAGCTCCCGCGGGTTTGTGCTGCCGCTTTGCGGGGTGGGATTTCTCGCGCTGGATTACGCGGCTTATATTTTTATCCCGGCATATTCAAAATTCGCGCCATTGAAATACCTGTCGTTTTGGGGGCTTGTCGATCCGAAGGATCTGCTTGGCGGTTATCTGAATTTCAATATCAATGAATATCCCGTAAACCGCTTAACGCTGGGGATCGTTATTATTGCGGTCTGTCTTGCGGGAGCCGTTGCAGCCGCGTTTATTTTGTTTGCCAAAGGGCGCAGGCTCGAGATCAGGCGCATACGTATAGTGTTTCCGCTGCCCGCGTTTCACGGAAGACTTGTTCTTCATGAAGCGCACAAAATACTCTTTACAAATCGCGCTGCGGCAGTGCTGCTGATTTTTCTGTTGCTGATAGGATACGGCGATTTGGGGCAGAAATATACGCTTTCGGTGGGCGAGGAATATTACCGGAATTTTATGCTTTCGGTCGAGGGAAAACTCACCGATGAGTCCGAAGAGAAAATTCTCACCGAAAATGCTCGTTACGAGAACGCGTTCAAGCAGATCGAACTAATCGAGAAAATGATAGCAAGCGGTGAGATCGAGAGAGCCGAGGGGGAACAATTAAAATCAGCGTATCAGGCGCAGACTATGTTCTATCCGTATTTTACCCGAGTTATGGAACAGTACGATCACGCCAAGGAACACGGCGGCACGCTGATCTACGATACCGGTTACGGCTATCTGTTCGGGCGGCGCGGCAAAGGTTTTCTCACCGATTATCTTCTTCTGACACTGTGCGTGGTGTTCGCTTTCTCAAATGTATTGCCTATCGAAGAGCGGTATAGTTCATGGAATTTGATCTCGGCGACCGCCAAGGGTAAGCGGAAGATCATCATATCCAAAATAGCGGTCTGCGCGGTCTGCGTGACAATCACAGCAGCATTGCCATGGGTGTTTCGCATTAGTTCTGTATCTAAGGTCTTTCCATTGGGTGTGTGGGCAGGCTCCGTATCGGATCTTCCGATGTACTTTGACCTCGCGTTAAATATGCCTATCCGGGTTTTTATTACGCTGATGATAATTTTGCAGATACTCACATTTATGATCGTCATGGGAGCCGTGCTGCTGATCTCACAAAGGTTAAAGAACGGCGCAGCAACGCTGTTTGCCGGTCTCGCTTTTTTTGCTGTGCCGCCAACCCTCGCCGTAATGGGGATTGACTTCGCAAAATGGTTTTCGCTCTATCCGCTTTACGCTCTCAGCAGCGTGGTAAAATTCGGATAAGTATATGGCTTGTATTCTCGGTCGGGATAAATCTACAACAATTCCACATGAGTTTCACAATGGCAAGTATGCCGCAATACGGCTCGACCAATATTTACGGGGTGAATCTAAAGTGGAATTGCTGTAAGCGGAGCTTGATAAGGCGGTGCTTTGAAACACCGCCTTTGACCTTTTCCGCGCTTGTCGAAAATAATACAGGCTTTAGATCACAAAGTTTAATAT
>OIXH01001139.1_pt1 | contig 30934 bp, 26 predicted proteins | sample 1587741 | NCBI WGS metagenome assembly OIXH01 (sample SAMEA3888916, study PRJEB22519) | human gut metagenome | biome: human gut; feature: human-associated habitat; material: faeces | place: Denmark | collected 2011 | reverse complement strand
TATGTTATTTCATATTGCATGAGCCGTAAGTTTGGCGAAAAGTATATCCCCGCACCTATAAACGATAAGCTTGAAGAGGATTGCCGCAAACAGCTTTTTGAGAGGCTTGGTGTGTAAAAATGTTTTTACTGTTCAAAAAGAAGCAGACTCAGAGCGAGCCGCCTCTGAAAAAGAAAATAAAGGATATGAAGTGCAGAAAAATAAACTACGTTGACGAGGGCTTTGATACCCTCGCATCGGAAATGTCTGCCGACCCGAAAGCTATTCTCAGGCTCAAGCCTGTGAACTATTATGCCATAAAAAATAAATATATCATGGGAAAAGTTTATACGTCTGAGGATTATCAGGAGAATTATGTGCAGTTTTTCAGATATGAGTATGACCACGAGTGTGGAAAAACTGATATCTACCCCCTGAGTGCAGAGCTTATGTCAAAGGCTCTTGCAAAGGTGGGCATAATAATAGACCTGAAAGCCCTTGCCAAAGACCAGTGAGGAAACGAAAATGGCTTCAAAACTTGACGAATTTGATATGAAAGCCCCTGTGGCTGACCTGCTTTATCCCTCTGTGGAAAAGCACAACGCAATGAAAAAAAGAGCTGCCGCCCAACAAAAAATTTGTTAGTGCGCCAGCCCCTTCCTTTCGCAGTTTTAGCCGAACATATATTCAGCGTTGAAAGCCACGAAAGAATTTGCTATATGCTATACTAAATATGTTTAGAATTCAATTAGCGGATAGTTCTAATACATTTTCTATACGTACCATAGATTTCCCCAAAAAAGTTTAACTCATCAAAAAGTATGACCTTTCTTTCCGTATCGGGTTATTTCATGCATATAAGTAACTCTTCATTGGTAAAAACCTCACTTACTCCTTTCTATGCTCTTTAATACCATTACTTTCTCGCAATCAGTCTTCAATAAGTGCCTTACCGTATCTTACCTTGATTGCTTCTAAATCTTTCTATATAAAATTCGGAACGATATCAATGTAAATTTGATTTCGTTCCGAATTTTGTTCCGTAGCATATAAATTGTCTGCTATGTCTGCAATACATCCTCATTGCCGATTATGTAAAATCATCTTCCTTTTCGATATCCTCCTCTTCTCCGAACAGTAGATACCTCAGTGGAATGTTCAAGTATCCGGCGATCATTTCCAGTTTGGCAAGATCCCGGATACCGCACCCCGGTTTATTGTTTTCCAACGCACTAAGGTCCGGCTGGTACATCTGCAGATCTTCTGCCATTTTCTTCTGCGAGATCTTCTTTTTATTTTTACGTGCTTCCCGGATCCGAGCTGCGATGATGTCATAATCAATCATAAAACATTCCCCCTTTTTATCTTAAAGGAATCTCTCCTCCGGATACTGTTTTACTATCCTGTCAAATTGCCCGGGATAATGAACCTTAAACCATCCCAGTTTCATGTTCACAAGCATATAGGAAACGGCGTGTGCTTTCGGAAAAAGATACAGAATCCTCTCGCAGGACCAGAGAAACCATTCTTCCGCTCCGTTTTGCATCAATATTTTTTTCCAGGAAGGCCATTTTGCATTTTTGGCACGTGAAACGGTTCCCTTTCTCACTGCTTCGCTGATTTCAAATGCCGTTGTTCTATCCACTCCCAACGCTAAAATATAATGGAATATATCATCACGGCTTCCCAGTATATCCTTGATATTAAATCCCTTTTCCTCGACCAGAACCTGCATGTTTCCTTCCCAAATACCCGTTCCATGACTCAGCGTACATATCTTTACTAAATCATCAAAGTTATCCGGATGCAGCTTCTCCACCATTTTTCTTGTTTCTTCTGAACGGAATTCCGGAAGATCTGCGCACCCTGTTACAACTCCGTTTTCATCCGGTCTGAATAATGCCAGCACTTCGCTGTCTTCTGTCGGTATTTCCTCCAGATTTACTCCCGTCTGCTCCGATAACCGAATCAGCATTTCCTGTGGCGCATGACTGAGTAAATCCAGTTTTATAAAGCTATGCCACATAAAATAATATTCATAATACGCAATCAGAGTTCCATCCTCTGTCTTAGTCAGGGGACTGATTCTCTTGTAGTCACAGCCGGCCGGAAATAATATCATTCCTCCGGGGTGTTTTCCTCTGCCTCTGAAATTTCCTGCCAGTTTTAATACTATTTCTTCCAGCCTGTCCATAAGAAAATAATATTCCGTATCCTCCATATAATCTTCCACCAAGGATTCCGCAAATGCACGAGTAACCGTCAGAAACGTACTGTCCCTGACTGCCGCTTCTATCCCCGTCAGTGTTCCCACCTTTTGCATTATCTCCTCCTGTCTGTCGGTGGGAACGTTGATATCAATATCTATTTCCCGGTCATTGTCTATTCCAAAAACGATTTCCGGTTCCAGCTCATACTTCAACGGATCCACTTCGCTTATTCCCATGAGATATAGAACCATAGACCCGGCGGCACATCCCTTGAGGGAGATATCACAGGCTCGGAGCCCACATTTGTCAAACAGTTCTCTTACCAGAAGAACATAGCTTTCCATTTCCGTCTTCTGCAGGGCAGCCAGTTCCGTTTCCAGTCTTTCTTCTGCCCTTACCGATTCTTTCTCACTATATTTCTGCTGCAGATTTTCATAGCAGCGGTTTCGAAGCGTTTCTGCCGCCTTTTCCATCTTGGGAAAATATTTCTCTTTCGGAATAATGGATATTGTCTCACACATCTCCGCAATCCGATGGGTATTTTTTATTACCACTTCCCGGGCCTTATCTTCCGGAAGGTAGGAAAAGGCTTTTAACATTTCTTCCGTGTTTAGGAACCGGTAGTCCTCGGTGCATTTGTTCCTTCCGCGCCAGTGACAGATAATTTTGTAAGCCTTGCGATCCTCCGAATCAATGTAATGGGCATCGCTGACCGCCACCACCGGAATCCCCAATTTCCCACATATATCAATGATCCTTATATTCGCCGACTCATATTTTTCAAACGGAAGCACTTCCACATAGTCAAACAGGGATAATGCTTCGTTCAGGTTTTCTGTCGTTTCCTCATTCATAAGCATTTTGTAGATTTTTCCGCTTTCTACGCCGGAGCCTAAGAGCAGTCCCTCTCTGTGCTTAAGTAATTCTTTTAGATCATATACCGAAAAATCCTCTGCGCTTGCATTGTCAGATATCAGTCCATACAAATTTTTCAGACCGGTATCATTCCTTACCAGAATGCTGATGCTGTATGTATTGCCGTCTTCGTCTACCACCGGCATTTCCATCCCGAAAATTGCACGCGTTGTATATTTTCTGTATTTTCGAACCATTTCCATCTCCGTAAAGCAGAAAATGTTGGACGTATTGGTGATGGCTACCGCCGGAATATTCTGTTCGCTTAACTGTTTCATAATTTCACCGACATACACAGTGGAGTCTCCGCCCTCCTTACTGTGAATGTGCAGTTCTATTCTTTCCTCCAAATCCATATCCTTGCTCCTTTATCCATTGGTTTTACATTTATGCTTGGAAACAATATTGCTGTTACTTTGTCCGAACAATCTCATTATAGCCCGGGACAGAAAAAAATCGGATAGCTTATTTTCTATATTTCCCAACTGCCTTTACTTGGATGCCGAACAGCATATCGCAATAGCAATCAAAATTACGATTACTACTACCCGCTTATGAAACAAGGATACTAAAAGTCATGTCCCATAAATGACTCTTTTGCGATCGTGTCCCGGCAGCAAAAAATCCCCACCATACATTGCTGTATAGCGGGGATTTTACCATCTTTTTTTCTATCCTATCTCTTCTGTAACAAACTTGCTTTTTCGCACAAGTCTTCCACATATTTTTTCTTTGGGATTTCTTCTAACCATTCTTTGGGTATTGCATCTATACCATAATACAGTCCGGCAAGTCCACCGGCAACAGCCGCCACGGTATCTGTATCATCTCCCATATTCACGACTTTCAATAAACACTCTCTTAGAGAATCCGTGGTAATCAGGCACCATACCGCTGCTTCGATGGTTTCAATCACATAACCGCCGCTTCTCATATCCTCTTCCAAAGTCTGTTGAAGTTCCTCCAGCCGGAACAGCCTTGTAAAATGTTTCATTTCATAATATTTTTCCCTGTTCCCGCCATAATACTTTAACCCGCTATCAATACCTGTTTGCAAAATGTCCTTCAATGGTGACTTATCCCCAAAATGAAGTATCGCATCAACCATTGCATAATATAATCCACATGCTATTTTGCTTCTTGGATGATTATGCGTTAATCCGGACACTTTATGAATACCACTCTTTTCCATTATTATCTGCAAAATTCGGAACGATATCAACATAAATTTGATTTCGTTCCGAATGATGTTTGTTGATGTGGAAATTGTTTGCTGTGCTTTCGATATAAAAAGAGACTGAACAAGTACATAAAGTAAGCCTTTTTTGTACTACCACAAAGTGTGATAATCGGATAATTATTAATCATATTAATCTCTCATCTAAAAAAACTGGCATGTATTCATCCCAAACCCATGTATCTTCATATATACACTGATACATCGCAGCTTGCCATGAATTTTTTCTCTGCTCACGTTCTGTATCACAATAATCCTTAATTGTATCTCTTAAAAAATCAATATCCTTGACTCTCTTATATAGCTTCTTAATTATTGATAATACAGTATTAATCTCTGCAGCTGACAACGCTCTATACAAATCATAGAGTTTATATACTTTTAAATGATTCTTTGCGCGTAGGTATTTAACATTATCCCATGAGTCCGGTTTTCTAACCTCAAAATCGAATCCAAAAGGGCTTCCCGCCTCTCGATTGATTTGCGCGTACATCCATACTTCATCATCAAAGTCATCGAAATATGGATGTATAGTCTCTTCAACTCTTCTACTTGCTAACCCTGTAGTCTTCTTTTTATTACATGCGCTACATTCTGGAACCAAGTTTTCTACAGTTACCGCATATCTATAAAAAAAAGCTTTGGGCAAATAATGATCTAAGGTATCGGCTTCATAATATCCGCATATCGGACACTTGCCATAAGGCGCTGCAGCTTTAATTTTATCGTAATAAGGTTTTCCCTTCGCAGATTTTACAAGGCGTTCATCATATAAGAAAACCATATCACTTTTTGTTGCACCGCCATTTATTTCAGAATTCTGCTCTTCTGCACTTAATCCCCCTATTTCTGCTACCGTTTTGTAATGCCCTGCATAATCCAACAAGGACTGCTTACTATTTTCTATTCTTGTTTTTCTTTCTCTTGTCTCAACGTCTTTAACTTGTATGCCATCTATACAATCATTTAGCAGTTCTTCTTGATTAATATCTGGAATGCTAATCATCACTTCTCATCCTTTCAAAAATGTAAGCCTTCAGTAAAGATTGAGCTTCCTTTCCCAGTTCATTATCAAATTCTTCAAGTGCTTCTTCGTAATCATCTGTTTTATATGACTCATCTTGTAGCATTTTGTGAAAACCCGAATTTAGAACCTCAAATCCAAATATCTCTTCCGTCAGTTCTCCAAGATTTTCACCAAACGTTTGAATAGAAGGCCTTTCGGCTACAAATTCTGTATTTACCCTTCTTATCATCCATACGCATTTTTGAGGAATTTCCTGAACTATAACTGGAGAATGAGTAGCTATTATCCCTACTCCGTTTCTATAAATCAGTAACTTTGATAAAGCGCGTATAAAAGCTGATACAAGTGGTGGATGCAGATGTTCTTCGGGCTCATCAAGTATTACAAGTGTCTTCTCTTCCACGAGTTCAACTAACTTTGTCAATGTCAGAAGAATTACTTTGTGTCCTGAGCTGAGCCGCTTATATTGTTCTGTTATCCTTATGCTAAAGTCTTTTTTTCTCTCTTCATTGTTAGCACCAGATATCTTACTATCAGCCTCTATCCATGCCTTTATATTTAGCTCTGCAAAGGTCATATCAGAACTCAAAATATCAATTATCTCATTCCATATTTTCTTTCTATAGCTATTTGAAACCTTATATAAACTATCTACAAATTCACTGGCCAAGTGTTCTTGATCCTTGACATATTTTTCCCCATTTTCTTTTTGACCAATAAGCCCCACAAATGCATACGGTATTTTTCGTCCATCTGAAGGTAAATTTGTATCAAAAACGGGAATATCAAATGCCGAATACGAAACGAAAACCATGTTAGAAAAACGTATTCTGTCAAAACCGCCGAATTCTTCTGAGTACTCTTTAGCATAAACGGCATATAGCATCTTTTTCAATAATGTTGTTTTACCTACACCATTTTTGCCAATAATAGCGTGTATATTAGTAGGAGGTTTACTGTCCGGTATGACAACAAAGTCAATTGCTTTATCCTCTCCACCATAGGAAACTGGAAAACTATATTCAAATGAATATCTTGTTAATCGAGCCCCGCCATGAGCAATTCTTTTTAATTGCCCTAGAATCATTGTCTCTGTAATATCTCTCTCCAGAGAAATTCGTGTAACGCAATAATCCTTAACGGCTTCATAAATATCTGTATTAAATGCAATATCATTTAATGCTTTTAATACTCTTTCCCTTATATCGGGTTGTAAGTTATCTTTTAATTCAAGATAGTAATCCTCTGATGCGCCTAATGAATAAAATTCCTCACTTAATTCAGAGAATTGAGACGGTAACGATGCTCGCCGCTCTGTCTGACCTTTTTCTGCTATTTTTACATAACCTATTCTTGTCTGTTTACTATCTTCATCAACATAATATGCTATATATTGAGTCGAATACTGAAACCAGTCATCCCATCCATCATTTAATAAATAAAACGTGTTTTCGCGAAATCCAACCTTGTCGTCAACAACAAATAGTAACTCATTCATTTACTATTCCACCCCTAACGCTTTAAACACAGCATCTTCTACGCTCTGATAGAACACTAAGCTAAAGCTACTCATAAGCTCAGCCGGTACTGTTCCTAAATCAACAGCTGATGTCTGTGGTAATAATACTTTTTTTGCACCACTATCAAGGCATACCTGCAATGTACTTGCCAAGTTGTCTGCCTTCATGATAGTTCCGCCAATACTGAAATCTCCAATAACTACCATAGAACTCTGAACCGGTCTTCCGAGTCCGATAGAACATAGTGCAATAAGGGTAGGAAGAGCCAGTTTGTGAGTCATACCTATACCCTGAAGATCCTGATAATTAATTACAAAATCCTTATTGAGCGCACCAAGAGAACCGCTAATTCTATTTCCATTTGCTTTAAGGAAATTAAATGCAGTATCTACAGCCTCTTTGCATTCTCTATCAGTACCAAGACCTGTACGATCAAACTTACCATTACCCGGAAGCATCTGTGATTCAAGTCTAAATACACCTATCATGTCTGATTTTCCATGAGATACTGTATAAACCTGGCCCGGCTTACACATCCCTTCTGGAATAAGCTTTCCACCGCCTTGCTCTGGTACGGAAACATAGTGTTCAGACATATCATCCATATCTATGTATGAGAAATTAACATCATAGAACTCCATGCCACCAAGCTTTTTAAGCTGCTCTTTAACACGTCTTCTCATTTCTAATGCAATCTCTAATACTTCTGTTACATCTTCTTTTGTGAAGTCGCCATCTGGATAAAGTAATTTCAAATAACCATCAACCATTCTACGAACTGCAATGGTATCACGCTGGTTCAAGTTCTTTCCGAGTCTAAAATATTTATCTATAGCATCACCAAACTGCTCTTTTCTAAGCTCTCGAATAAAGCCTGCAAGGTAATCTGTGATAAAGCCATAATCATCTGTAAAATGTTCCGGTCTGAACTTTGGAATCTCCCATCCTGGATTATAACAATGCATTCTATCGAGAAATGCTGTATCTGTTCCCATTTCAGACGGAAAGGGATCAAAAAGACTTGATGTCTTCAAAAGCACATCTACACTCTGATTGATATTTCCCACAAATACCATAGACGCAGATGCAGCCTTTTCTTCTTTACCTCTTACAAAGGAACCAGACGCCATGTAATCCTTCATGATTTGAATGCCATCTTTATCTTTAAAATTGATTCCAGCAACCTCATCAAATGCAACAACATCCCAAAGACCGACCAATCCCATCGTTTTTCGTCCCATGTTGTAGAACAGGTTTGCAACAGTGGTCTGTCCACCTGAAACCAATATACTATTTGGAGAAATCTCTTTATAAAGATGTGATTTACCTGTACTACGAGGTCCAAGTTCACATAAGTTAAAGTTGTTCTCTATCAATGGAAGCATTCTTGTAAGGAGCAACCATTTCTCTCTGTACGAAAATTCGTCCGGCTCCATTCCAGTAGAACGAAGCAAAATATCTATCCACTCGTTCTTAGTAAATTCTTTTCTTCCTGCTTTCAGTTGATCCACATCAACGTTTGGCATCTGAATGGGAATAAGCTTTGTAATAGATACAGGCGATAAATCTTTCTGCTTAGACTTCTTTGACCTAAGCTCTGCTCCATCCATATCTACTATACCAAAATCATCTGAGCCATCAGCACCATATTCTAGCTGAACAATACACCAAATGCCTCCACAAAGAAGTCTATCGTATTGTTCAGGATATTCCTCTGAAATAGGAATCCTTGTTAGTCCTAAATTGGAGAATGAAGCTTCATACATATCTAGCTTCATATTAAGCTCCACAGTAATCATATCAATTACGGTATGCGCCCCCTTCTGGCGAAGAAGAGAAAGAACCTTCTGAGCCTCATCCGGGCGCACATAGTTATTTGATAATATGCTTTTAACTGTCTCAACTCCACGATTTATAATTGCTTCATCATCAGAATTGCAATATTGACCAAGCAAGTATTCCAAAACATAGATTGGTACATTCGCACCCTCTTTAATATGCTTTGTCAAATCTTTACGAACGATTTTCCCATCAAAAGTCTGTCTCAGCTTCTTATTTATTTTTTCTCTGCTATTGCCGTCAGAAGTCTCAGTCTTAACCATATCAATATTCTCTATAACCTTATCATCAGCCTTCTTGTTAAATGCGTCCTTAAAACCCATTTTAATATCTCTCCTATATCATTTATCTTATCTTTCCACGAAACTTACTTTCCTTAAATACAACTTTTACTTCCGGAATATATTGTTTTACACATATTTTAATTACATCTTTAATAGCATCCGTCATCCAAGGCGAAAAAGTAATTTCCATTTCTAAAAGATTATCAAATGTAATCGGAACAAGTAAAAATTGGTAATCAGGAATTTCTACCCAACTTGACTCATCATCTAATGAACCCTTAGCAGTACGCAATATAGCCACAAATCGTGTTTCCTTTTCATAACTCCATGCTTCATCCTTAACTAAAGCCATATTATGCATATCATAAATACCGCCACAATTTATGAACGCATCTTTGTTTGCAATAGATGCATTATAGCAGACATCCTTGGAAGAAATATCTACCATCCATACTTTATCGGTATAACCTGCATTTTTATTTCTAAATGCAAATGGAACTGTGCAATTAGGACGTGATGTTTTTATTACTCTTGTCTTATCAAATAAAACCTCTTCAAAAACGCTTTCTCCATCTATTTTTAGACCAATCCTTATACCCTCATTGTGTGAAGAATAAATATTCCACATAGGTATGCTCTCATCATCATATGAAAAACACGATAAATAGACCAACTTTGCTATCTCATCATTCTTGAAGAATTCATTTTCTTGAATGTCATTTACATTATCCATTCGATTAAACTTCAAGCATCTATCCCTGAGTATATGTATGAGTGCCTCCAAATTTGTATGATGATATATCACCGTCCTATGTTTAGCATTTTCTTTACTCAATTTTGCATTAGTATTTCCAATAGAAAATCCTAATTGCTGGCCTGCTATTCTCATATTTCTCCTTAACCAAAGAAACCAAAATCATCTGCTGCAAAAGCAATATCAATCTGGAATTCTATTCTCTGAGGAATATCTCTGCTATCTTCCTGCTCTATAATCAAATAATACAGCTCTTTACTATCATAAGCCTGTGATTTAAGGCTAAAGTTACATCTGAATGTCCTATCCTGGACATCTTCACTGGTCTTATCAGCAAAAATCTTCTGAACATCAGAAATCTTCTTGCCGGTATTATCTACAAAGTATGCATCATAAACAGCTTTTTCTCTGTTTCCACTAACTGCATCCTTCTGATAGAAATTCAGCGAAAATATCATGTTACTAACCTTATGATTAGCCGACAAAAGCGTTACTTCTACAGGCTTTGTATCATACTTTTCTCTGTTCTTCTGATACTCCTTAGAGCTGTTACGAAGATGCTTATACTCGATAAGGGGCACACACATCTCCTGTAAACTCACGCCTCCATGAACAAAGTTCATGCCAGAACCGGCATTAGTTTTAATTCGGATATCTCCGCGAGGAGCATAGCCATAATAATCAGTCTTTCCATCCATGAATTTAACTGGAAGCAGATACTCTGGATCATCACCCTTTGTTAAAATCGCAAATCTGCGAGCATACTCTACAATCCTATGTACAAACTCAGACTTCTCCGTTTTAGTTTCCTCTGTCAAAGGGCTGTATGTATAAAGGAAGCCATGATCCGCTGTGATCATAATATTGATGCCACCAAAATCATTAACTATGGTTCTTACAAGTGTAACCAGTTCAGATATAGTTTCTTCGCAGGCATTAAACACCTTTGTCTCTGATGTATGGCTTGTCTCATCAATAGTATCGTGATAAATATAGACAACATCCTTACCTTTAACAAGTTTCGATCTCTCCGCACGGCTAGCAGCCATCAAATCTTTCGCCTTTACTGCAATACTTTCCGGATTTGATGCCCTTAACAAGTTTTCTCTATTAATGCTTTCTGATGATTGACCATCTACCAACACCTTAAGTAGTTTCTTTCCACTATCAGATTCTTTGAGCTCAACTGTAAGTTCTTTATGCGGCAACAGTGCAGCCATTCCGAATTTTGTTTCCGTAGGGAATATTCCTTGCATACTTGTAAGGTTGACCTTGCCCTGCATTTCTCGGCTGAGTTCTTCATTAAGTGATGCCGCGACTTCATACCTCAAAGCATCAGAAATAATGACATATACCTTGTTGTCAGCATTCTTGACCTTACGATCATAGAACTGCTCCTGTCTGTCTATGCCATCAATATAGCCCTTCTCTTCAAGTTCTGATGCGGCTTCCTCAGACCAGTTATGTCCAAGTCCATCCAAAAACCAATTTGAATACAGTCTCTCTACCTTATTGCATACCTTTGTAAACAGATCCTGAAGATCACCACCATAAGCTTTTTTACTATTCTCATAGCACATATGGAACTGCCTATAATATGTATCCATTTTATAGTAGTCAGTTATATATGCATTCCAGATATTGTTAGCACCGACAACATGGAAGCCTATGGCATTTTTCTTATAAAATTCTTCCATTTTTGCAAGTGCTACTATCCCTCTATAATAATTTTCATAATCTGAAAACCACGCTAAAGACCTACGCTTTTCAGCAATGGAGAAGATGACATCCGGCTCAAGAATTTCATTATTTATGTCAGTCATAAGCTTTGACAGGATAATGCGATTTAGAGAAGGCAATACCTCTGCGTCTGCCAATTCTGATGCCGACTGTTTTGAAAGCCTCTTTACAAGATGCATCTCTTCTTCAATCGTCTCAGCCACTGTGACATATGAAGCCGTATCATCACTGTGAATCCAGTCTGATACTAGATCGCTACAGTAAGCCTGGAATTGACCATTTTCAGACATATAATCCGACAATCCATCAAATACAGACGTAGGAAGTGTTCTACTGGCTGCTGTTAATATAATATGAGCTGCAAGTTTGCCAAGATTATGATCAACCTCGTTGTAGCCGGTAATGGATGAAACCATTCCCCAGAAGAGGTCTGAAGCCTCATACTTTACAAACTCCTGATACAAATAATTGTCATCCGTATTCAAACTAGCCTTTAAAACTGACTTTATAATAGCAATAGGCTCTGTACGTCCGGCCTCACCAATAGATGCCATCACTGCAAGCTGGAACTTCATAGGTGAATCAAGACTATCTGACAGCTTGACTACATCTTCACGTCTTGCCTTGGCATTAAGGAACTTGCTGTACTTCTTAACCTGATTTCTAAGAGCAATAGACGAAGGGATTCCCATTTCATCCATCCAAATTGCGATAAGATCAGCTCTGAACTCCTCACTATATAATTCCACATCAAGAAGCCAATCATCCTCCACCTTTTCATAGAAAATCGGATTATAAAGTAAGAAATTTTGTGTTGGCTCATCTACTGCAATCGTTTTTTTTACTGCAAAGTTATTATTTCCATTAAGACAAAGCACCTTCGCATTAATGAGTTCAAGGCTACCTATTTCCTCAGCAAATTCCTTTTCTTCGTCATACCAGACAATAATCCTTCTCTTATAAAACTCAGGCAATGGCTCCAAGAATCGTTTATTAAGTTCCTGGCTTATAGTAACTAAATCCATTTGTTTCTCCCTTTACTTTATTTTTGCAAGAACGTCCTTAAAGATTTCATAGTTGTACTTTACACCATCATCCAAGTCAATGCTTATCATTTTATCAGCAAGATGATGGATTTTCTCCTCATAGGTGTGGATTTCCTCATCTTGTGCCTTAAGTGTATTAAGTTTTTTTGTCAACTTAATCTTATCAGAGCCAGCTGCACTTTCAATTCTATTTGTTGTTTCTTCAATAGCTGTTCTGTAACGCGCCTGTTGCTCGTGCACATAATCAGTACGAATACGAGCAATAGTATCTGGCTGATAGCGATGCATATAGATGAGGCACTTGAAACCATTGTTCTTACCTGAATCAAACAACCAATAAATTGGTCTCTTCTGATACATTTTCACGTGATCACTATAAAAATCATTAATGAAATAATTTCTAATAACTTCCCTAGCAGAACCATTACCTCCAATAGCATCCGCTATAAACTGCAGATTATTTTCTAAGTCATCATGACCAAATATTGTTTCAACAAAAGCAACAAATCTTCCAACAATATCATCTGAAAAATACTCATCATCACAAATTGGTACTATTGCATCTGCATCTGGTTTATACGTTACATAATCTGAACTATTCCAAATACCTCCTGCAAATTTAATTCCTTCTCCATCAAGAGAATATCGTCCAAACATGCATCCAACTGCATATGAGATAAAATTACTAATATCTCTTTTTAAATTAGCCCTACGAATGGTTATATTCTTATCATCAACCAATGGTGACAGTTCGCCATTAAGTTCATATATGTTGATAAAAATATTATTGATTTTTTCTTCATTAGATTTCATGTCATTAAATCTTTTTTCGCAGCGCATACCCCAACTCTTATATGCTTCTTGAATTGTTGTAAAATTAGCAATTCTACTTTCACTTATAATTGGATTAATGGTAAATCCCCAAGACGTCTCATACAAATCCCAATCAGCTTTAGATAACTCAACTGTAGCCTTAACTAGCTCTTCCACTTCGTCAATCCTATCTTGAAACACAGGGATTTCTGCAACTCTTCCAGGTTTGAAATCAAGTGTTTGAGATGTCACTCCCATAATGTAACTGGATACAGCGCTATTCATAAGGCCTAGAAAATACATGACATTTTTATCTCCATCTAAATATAACATTGAACCTTTAGAATCAGCTAATTTCCCCTCTTCTGAGTATCTACATCCAAAATTTCCTGAACTTAACGCAGTCCAAGTAATTCCTTTTCTGAATATGTAATCCAAATTATAGTTATGAGAACGAATTCTACCAGTCTTTTCATCCTTAAAATTCATGATTTCATAGCCATCATTTTCCCAGTTCACTACATATTCATCATTTCCATACCACTTTCTAAAATCCCCCCCCTTGTTGTAAGGAAACCATCTTTTCCCTGATGATTTTGCTTCTTCACGGTTCTTACAATCAAAAGAAATTTTATCAAAAGGAACTTCATACCAATAACGCATGAATAAGTCATTACTTCCAGTTGCCATTCCTTCTCGGGTAGAACCATAATCCGCTATGCTTTTTGCATTAGAAAAAACATCTAACAATTTTCCTGATACAGAATACGCTAATGGCGAATTCGGAATCTTTGTAAAGTTCCTCTCATCAGCTTCATATACATATGCGCAATTATCGCTCTTTAATGCTTCTAGCACTTTTTCCCTCTGTACTTCCATTCCTCCTCTAAAATCAGATAATTTGAAATAGATACCATTTTGACCTCTATGCTGGTTTGCCAGAACAAAAGCACAAATTGGCACTGTAGCTTCCTCAAAAGCGGAATACTCCATCTGTATTAGTGAAACTATATCTTTATTTGCAATTATGTAATTTCTTAATTTTTCATATGTTTTAATGAACATCCATACAAACGGTGTCATCAAGGCCGAATATGCACCTTTTTTACAGAAATCAAAATTTCTATAAATAAAAATACTAAACAAATCACTTGAATAATCTTTATAGTTTGATGTCGCATATTGTTTTAATTTTGAATCATATTTATTTAAATAAGGCGGATTTGTTGCTACAACAGCATACTTTTTGCTCAGCACTACCGCTTCATTTATGATTGCTAGAAATTCGCTAAAAAGATATGGATTGTAGAGATTCACTTCACTTTCGAGTGCACTAAATCTTTCACCAATCTTGTTAAAATCTACTTCTGGTATATGGAGAATAGAGCCATATTCCTTTGCATCCTTAAGCATATTAAGAATAAGCTTCACATCATTTTGAAGCTTGTTATCATTTCCATAAAAGTATTGAATACTTGAAACATCCACATTATTACTTTCTATGATTTCATATATTTGCGGATGAATATTTTTAATAAAGAATCGTCTATCGTATTGACGAGCCTTCATCATCACTGCAAAGTACGCAAGCTGCGTTGCTCTACCATCAATATCCACACCAAAGAGATTGTATTTTAAAATCTCTGTAGCCGCATTGCGCTCAGAATATCCAAACTCAACATATATCTTCATGAGTACTTCAAAAGCATAAACTAAGAAATGTCCAGACCCCACGCATGGATCAAAAACGGTAACATCCTGAGGAGTGATTTTCTCATCGATGTACTTAATCCCTCCATTTTGGGGCTTAACAAAGTATTCGAGCTCGTCAGCAAGTCGGCTTTCAGGATTTCTTTCTATCCAATATCGTCCCACTGAATTATCTATGAGATATTTTACGACCCAATCTGTTGTAAAAAGTTGAGTTGCTGCTGGAACTTCTTCCTTCGCAACCATCTTACCATGCAAAGGATCTACAACTTCCTCGTGCTTCTCAGAAATATAATACTGATACATCCAGCCTATTATTTCTACTTGACCATTATCAGATTCAATATTAAAGTTATTCTCTGGAATCCCATTTACAAGTTTCTCAATTACACTTCCTTCTCTAAGAAGATAATCCGGCAGAAGAAGCTCTGTATAATCCTCAAGCTTCTGAAACATGTATGGCAACGCTTCATTTAAGGCATTGCATTGAACGATGAGCAGATATTTAAACAGCTCATCGTTATTTGCTTCATCTTGTAACTGGAATACTTTTTCCTTATCAAGCCCTTCCAACTCCAAATGAATTGCTTCTGCAAGAATCTGTGGTCTGAATGCACCGCTTTCATCAGAGAAAACTCTAACATGGCTAGGAAGATATCCATTTACTTCCATAAATCTGATAGCAACAAATCTGTTGAACCATGTATAAGCCACTTCTTCCATCACCTGTGTGTAGCCTACTTCTTTGATTCTTTTGATAAGAGCTTTACGTTGTTTCTTAGTCTTTTCATCAATAGGCTTTCCATTGATTACAGACAAGTTTTCATCTAAATCCTGCCCATCACAAATCACATTCTCAATTGCTTTTGCTGTTACTTTCTCTATAAGTTGCTGTCTAGCCCATACTGCATATTTCTTTATCGCATTTTTATCCATCTGCGTATCTCCTTAATTGGTTATCTGGATTCCATCACTCCCCTGCATATACTGCTTCATCTGCTTGCGGATATTTTCAACATAGGCATCTATCTCTTCATCACTCTTAAGAATCTTTGCAGGGAACATCTGCTGTCTAGCCACCTTTTTGATGATTTCCTTCTTAGGTGGTGTTGGAGGAACATCTCCGCCCACTGGTGTTACAGGAAGCTTTTCTGCTACCATAGGTGCTTTCGCTGCATCAATAGCCATCACTGCTTCATCTCTGCGTGCCCAGAGCTGAACAGAAACACCGTCCAAAATTCTAAGGCTCTTCTCAGCTGCAATTGCCTCTTTCTGCTGAGTATAGAATTTATCTGCCTTATCAGAGATAAGCTTTGTATCCTCGTTTACGTTGGCATCTTTATGAATGTCAGCCATGCAGGACTGTACTATTTCATATAATGCCGCCCTCTTTTCATCAAGCATTGCATCATGTGATTTCTCTACAGTCGCCTGAAGGCCATTAAGCTCAGGAATCCTCTTATAGTCATATGGCTTACCTACAAATATGGTTGTGATAAGCCTCATCTGATTCAGAGCATGTGTAGCTTTTTCATCCCGACTGATATAATCGAGATCCTTATTCACGCTCTCTACAAACTTAGATGCACTATCGAACAATGATACCTGTGTCTTGAAGAAGCTTTCTACATCCTTAAGATGATCTTGCATATCATAAAGCATATCTTCACTAGCAACTACCTTATCAATAAGAGCAATGTTGTCACTCTTCTGTGAAAGAACATCCTTAACAACTCTTACAGCATCACGTACAAGCTGCTTATCTGGATACTTATGCTCTTCATACTTGTTGAGCAATTCATTGTAGTGATTCTCTATCTCTGTAAACTTTTCAATTATGAATGCAATAAGTCCATCTTCATCTGCCGGTACATCCATTACATCAAGGAAGTCTCTGAGGAAATCTCTGGCTTCCTTCATCTTTGCAGGACTTACAACATGGCGCTTTGTTATCTCAGTCTTACCTATCTCAGTCTTCTTGCGGAGTATATCAGGGAGCTTAGGATCTGTAGGTTGGATTGTCATTCCTCCATACTTGATAGTAACTTTCTGACCGTAGATAAGAAGTGCAATAACAGCTGCAATATCAATCTCTCTCCAACCGCTAGGAATGCCCTGATAGCGTGCTTGGATGTCTGACATTTTTGTAGTGATGTGCTTCATATCCTGCATCTCAAGGTAGCCTTCTATCTTCTGTACAGCGCCACTATTTTCATTGGCTCCAGGAAGTGTTGGATTCTGTCCGGTAAGAATAGCAATGATATCTGAATCATCGTTATAATTTTTTCCGATGAGATCCAAGTCGTAATAAACATGAGTAACAAGATATTCAAGAGCTTGATCAAGCTTACTCTTAGCATCTCCACCTTTTATTTCAATATGCTCACCATCCACATAGAACTCAGCTTCTTCGATAGCTTTCTTGATGTAATCAAGGGCATCTTTCTCATACTTGGTTGCCTCATCCTGCTGAGCACGGATAATATCCTGCACTGACTTAGGAAGCTGTGAAATATTTCGTGTCTTTACATACTTGCGAATCTTTAATGCTCTTTCAATGCACTCATAGTATTTTCCATCACCAAGTACAACGATGGCTTGTCCCTTTGAGTTGGTCTGAAGTCTAAGGTCCTGTTTTTCGTAATCATCTGTTGCAATAGAATAAACCTGCAGCTTCATACCTCCAGTAACCGAACCAATAGCAGTTCCATCAACATACTGGTCATAAGGGAAGTCATAAATTCTATAGCGATATTTCTTTTTGTCATAGATATCGCCAAATACAAGATGACCTATACGCTCAATAATCTGAGCAGTGTCTACTGAAGTTTCTTTGATATCCCTTGCGATATCCTGCTCTTCATCTGTAAGGAAGTTATATGTATTTCCATTTCTTCCGATGTAATTCTGGCTGAAAAGTCTGTCCAATGACTCCTGCACCTTAGCACGCATCTGAATCTTATCCATATTAATGTTATCTGCCATAAGGATAACAAGGGAATCCAGTGTGGACTTAACATCTGTATCCACATAGCGGATAAGATAAAGTAGCTTTAATACATCAACATCTTGCTGCTTGATGCCTCTATCTTCATCAGCTGCATTCTGGCATCTATCAATAACACGGTTAATAGCACCGTCAAGAGATGTCTTAACAGTGTCATAAAATTTATAAAACGGTACAAGGGCAAACTCATCCTGCTCCTGAACACTCTTTGCAGCTTCCTGAAATCCTGATAGCATTGAACGTTCACCGCTGGACTGATGCTTACCTGCATTACCATGTTTTCTGATTGCTGTATAAACTTTCTGTAACAACAAGAACTGATATGGCACAAATGGGAAGTCTCTAGCAAATTCCTGTGGTGTTTCAAAACCTCTTATATCAAGAAGTGCATCATCCTTATTGAACTTAAGTAGATTCCTAAGCACAGAGTCATTTGCGTTGTAAACCTTTTCCAGTTTTTCCTCAGCTTCATCGGTCTTTGAAAGAAGTCTTTTCTGAATAACCTCGTCTGCAGAAGTTGAAGAAAGTGAAAGTCTTGTTTTAAATCTTGCCTGAATACGTGAAAACTCATCCTGACGGGTCTTGATAATTTCGTCAAGAGCTTCCTGTCCGGTGCACATTACCCAAACTTTCCCTTCACACTTGCTTCCAATTTCTTCAATAAGTGACTGGAGGTTAAGAAGGTGATCTGTATTCTCACCGACATACTGACCAACCTCATCAATCATGAAAAGTAATCTGAAGTTCTCAGGCTTTTTATCAACATAATCCTTTATCTCTGATACAAGCTGAGCAATAGATGTCTCTACAGTTTCTGTACCATTGAACCAGTTGCGAGCAGCTTCCTCACTCATGCCAAGTACTTCCTGAAGAGTAGCAACAACATCATCCTCAAAGAATACAAATGACTCTCTGGTATTGATCCATGAATCACCATTCTTTTCTTCAAATACCTTTCGGAACTCTTCTGTCTTGCCCTGCTTGTCTACGAACTGCTCAAGTTTTGCAACCTTTAAGTCTTCTCCATAGAAGCCAAGGTAGTTATAGAACATCTTTGCAAATACACGAAGAACTGCTGTTGCATCTTTATTAATAGAACCTTCGATATCAATATTGAAAAGGATAGTATCTGTCTCACCCTTTGTAGCCTTATCAATAAGCATGAAGGTTGCAGGATCGTCTTCAAACTTTGTGCGGAACCTCTCTACAGTTTTGATACCTTGAACTTCTTTGTTAGCAAGTATATATGAAAGAATCTTTAGAAAGTGAGATTTACCACTTCCAAAAAAACCGGAAATCCATACTCCAACATCATTTGTTTTATTATCAAAAGCATCACCATAATTGTTGAAAAGCGTTATGAAGTGTTTCTTTAATTCCTTAGTCACAACGTACTCATCCAACTCCTGAATAAGTACTCTCTCTGTATCCTGTTCCACCTGTACGACACCATTGATAGGTCTATTGATATCGTCTTTAAACATCTTTTGAATCTTCATTATCGTGTACCCTCCACAATTGCATTAAATGCTCTATAGTAATCCTGCTTAGGAAGCTTGTTGAACAAATATACATCTCTTCCATCGAATGACCCAGGATATAAAACAACTATTGGAATGCTATTTAATTCCTGAGGCTGAATAGCATTTAGAATATCATGTGCCCTTATAAATGGATAAGCCTCCCCCACTCCGGTGATGAGAAGCACATCCCCCTCCTTGAAACCATCTTTACAAATCTCAGCCACAAAGTTCTTTGCCGAAGCTGACTTGCCTTGAAGGTTATCAAGGATAAACTTTGTACCCTTTGTTTCTTCAAGCTTTGGAATCTTATCCAAAAGTCTCTTATCTTCACAAAGCTTAAGTAATATCTTGTAAAGATTCTTCTCTATGACATGGCAATTGACATCATGATCTGAAACCAGCTGCTCTGTGAAATACCTCACAGCCATTTCATCTTTTGGGTCATAACAAAATATATGAATATTCACTTCGTTGCTAAGTCCATTTCCTTTTTGGAAATCGGAATCCTGCATCTGGACTTTCAGTTTATCGAGCCTCTCTAATATGTTACTCATTAAAACATCTCCTATTTTTTAATAAAAACAATTGAATGCCTGCAATGCAACATCATTTCCATCAGTCCTTATTGCATTATCAACTTCGGTGCAAATCATCACTGGATTCAGTCTCGTAGCTCTAGGGGTATCAATATATTCGTTTTCAATAAGAATCTTATTGAGCACCTGCTTTATCTTATTTATTGTTGCATCACTCCATGAAGCAACCTCATCGTCCTGTTCTTGTAATCTCATAAAGAAAACATTCAGATCCATCCTTCCATATGACAAATTTTGTTCTCTAAACTTTGCACCAATTACTGTAATCATGAAATCCCAGACCAAGCGATATTGCTTCATCATGGCATACAAACAAGCCTGCTTAGCATTCTCTACTGGAGAATAGGCTATTGTCCTTATCAAAGAATCATCATTAAGTCCATGCAATCTTTTCAGACATACATTTACTATATTTTTTATCATTCGTTCTGTTGGGAACTGAAACAAGTTCTCTTCAACAACTCGATTTACTATTTCTTCATCTGAAAGTGATTCGTCTACCATTAGCTTGGCAACCGTTTTAGTCTCATGATAAAGGAACTGCTCTCTTGTCAGTCCTCCACATCCTTTATAATCACCCAAGCTCGTCACCTACTTTTTCTTTTTTCTCGTAATGAATCAAATCACCAAAATCGCAATTGAGCTTGTCACAGATTTTCTCCAAAACTAACATTGATACCGGCTCACCTTTACTCATTTTGGCAATTGTACCGCTGCTGAGTTTTACCTCATTCATCAAATCTGTTTTGTTCATGTTGTTGTCGATTAGTAATTTCCATAATCCGTTATATGAAATACTCATACTCTAATAAACCTTTCTGCACATGCAAATTTGGTGCACTTTGTTTCTAAAACGTCACATATAAAAATTATACTACGATTATGAAGATTTAACAATTAAATATTAATAAAATCTTCGAGTTTGCGAAGATTCGGTTCATTTATTAACGCTTACCTCCAATCTAATATCGTAAAGTGAACCGTAAAGTGAATTTCAAAATCCAGTTTTTTTCTAATTGGAATTTATTTTTTTCATTTGACCTGAATCTTTTTAATTTCAGTTTTTTCTCTTAATAATGCTGTATTTGTCATGGCAATGCTCCTCCACATTTTATCCAACCATATCTTCAATGTTTTCCGCGGCATACATATTCTCTTTCTGCTCATCAGCCGCCGGTTGTATTTTTGTCACTTCAATATGTTCCGGTTCGCCGGTTATCCTTTCAACCTCTGCCAGGTTATCTTCACAGACATCCGCTAAAGATTGGCAGTCAATATAATCCGTCAATGCATACAGACAGTTAAGTTCCCGATTTTTTGCTTTTTTCTCAAGTCTCAGCTCCTTTAATCTCTTAAAGATCTTATAGCCTTGTGCCACATTGCAATTGGCATCTTCCGTCTCCAAAAGGATATCTTCAATCTCGGCATCTATCTCTTTCATATCCATCTGAAGATTCGTGATGTACTGCCCTGCATTCCGGTAAAACTCCGCCTGCTGCCGGGCGAATGAAAGCCAGTCATTCTCTTTTCCGTCAAATGGAGTATAGCTTCTTTCTTCTGTCATTGTATCTTCACCATCCTTTTCCTCAAATGTGGGTTCCTCGCTATATCTTTGCTTTTTACCTGAACTACCGTGAATAGCTTCCGATATATCATTTCTTTGTAATCTTCTGTCTTTCAGTATGCAGTTTTCAAACAATTCTTCGTATTTTCTGGGTTTGTATTTTCTTGTTTCCAAGCCCATAATGCATTTAAGTGCCTGCTTCGCTTTTGTGACATTTGCATTCGTTCCGAAATTGTTCTGAAAATATTCAATTCTTTGCAGTTCATCCTTAATATCTCTTCTGTTTTCCCTGCACACCCTTAACAGCTCAACTAAATCCGCAGCTTCATTCTCATCTGTTTCACACAATTCAATATAGTGAAGAACATCGCAAATCTTCTGATCGATATCGGAATGTTTTTTCGTCAGCTCCTCCTTATAATCCTTCAGCCCTTCTACAAGATATGTAAAATGTGTAAGATATTCCGCCCAGTCCATTTCTGAAAGGTCATACGAAGCCACCTTCTTTTCAACCGGTTCTGTTACCTCGTCATATGTAAGTTCCTTTATTGGTGAAACAACTTCATCGGTAATACTTTCTGTCTGTTCTTCAATCGGAACCATACAATAAAAGGATGCTTTCTTGCCCACACCTATGTGTCTGTTTGCCTGAGCGAGCGTAAATACCGTTGCCTCCTGCTCGCCTGCCGCAGCTACCAGCTGATCTGCCTGATTGGTTCGATAATAATGTCCGCTGTAATCCATGATGTAATATAAAGAGTCCGTTCCCATAAGTACCTCCTATTCCAATGTCCCATCATTTTTACATATTTCGTAATATTTACACACAATACAGCATTTGCTGCATTCCTTAGCATGTAATACCGTTTTTCTGATCCAATACCATAACTTAGCCACTCTGATACCTCGCCTGTTTCAAAAAAGAACCCCTTACGAACTGCTTATGAACCAAGGGTAGCAGAAGGTATGTCCTATAAATGACTCTTTTACAATAGTAAAGCAAGAAAATCCCCACCGTACATTTCTGTACAGCGGAGACCTCCCGTTTTTGTATCCATTATTATAATTCTTTATTCTGCCCATTTATATCGCAATTTGTAGTTGCTAAACTGACGATAATCTAATTTTTTCTCCTTTTGTAATCTTCCAATTACAATATAGGGCATAACATTTTGTGATGCCGCAAAGCTTTTGATGGATTCTATTTCATAATTTTTCCCTGCAACGAAGATTTGATAATCTGTTTCCGAAATTAATTTATTACTTGCAAATCGGTCTGCAGCACTTTCTTTCTCAATATCAGAACCATCGTCAATAAAGTTTGCCTTCTTTCCGATATCGCCATTAACAATATGACCTAATTCATGGAAAATGGAAAACCAGAAAATATCTGCATATGCATTCCTTATGGTAACAACCATTTGGTATACTCCATCACTCTTAGGCTCAACATATCCTTGCACCGGAGCACCATTAAAATTTTTAACTATGGAAAAATCAATTCCATACCTTGCAAATATAGAACGAAGCTCCTCCTGTATATCAACTTCTTGCTGCGTCATAGCATTCTTCAGTTCATCTATTAGTTCATCTAAACATTCAATATTAAATGTACTTTGAACTTCTCTCTTTTCTCCGGCAATCTTGCAAAGCCGCATCCATGCGCCCAAAACATACGGATTGACCTTTGCAGAATTTGATATTCGAAATGCCCCTGCCGGAACCATTTCCTTAACATTTGCAATATTGCTGACTCTAAGCGCCTTTCTTAATGAGAGAATAGATTCTTCTTTTTTTTCTCCCACCGGCATCTTACCTTTTTGCCGAAGATACTTTACAATATCCTTCAATGCTTCTCTTGCATCCCGTTCATCTTCTGTAATTGTTTGTTCTTCATTTGCTTCTAATAATTCCGCATCGTAGTTTGCCTGTAAATTAAGCCAAAAAGACTTCGGTACACCTAATGCATACTCCAATGCAAATGCAAAGTTAGATGAAATATTCTTTTTTCCTGAAATCACATTACTTACATAAGCCGGAGATACTCCTGTGCTTACAGCTAATTCTGCCTGTGAAATACCGCGGTCTTCCAATACATCTGCTATCGTTTCTCCAGGATGGATAATCAAATCACGGGATATACCAGTTTTCTTTACTGCCATGGTAATCACTCACTCCTTCCACTTTGATTTCTGTACAAATCATTACAGTATCCTGATTTGCATTTGGTTCAATAATCAATCTCACATGTGGGGCTACATGCAAGGAATACCTTATATTTTTATAACCCGTTAACTGTTCCGGCTTTCCCAGTCCCAATGTTAAAAAATCACCAAAACACTCTGCGGCGATTAGTCTATCCATGTGTTTCTTTATTGTCCTCACCCAATCAGAAGGCAACTCTCTCTGCATTTTGGAATAATCAGAAAAATATTTTTCAACCTTGCCGTTAGCATAGGTTATTTTCAATAACTACCACCTCGTTATAATAAGTTAACCATTTGGTTAATTTATATTAACATTGATGTGTCTAAATGTCAATCATCTTATTGTCTGACCACCGCCGTTGAAATTTCATACAGCAAACTCCTTTCCCGTATCCCCCCAAATTTTTCCTGTCTAAAAAATCTGTCCCGGCAATTTCTTTTTTCTTTGTAGGGAAAGTTCTGGTCAAACTCTTCCGCTTCCTTCTCATCAATGAGATAGCCTTCCGGTGTTGCATATTCTCCGGTAATTCCGTCAAGATATCCAGGGATCAGTTCCCTGCACAGGAAAAATGATGCATCTTCTCCCTCGGGCAGGATTTTCCCGTATCCTTTCCGTTTATATTCATTCTTTATGCAGATTGGGCCCATGGTCATAATCGGAATACTTCTTCCTTCATCTGATGTGATTGCTGTTCTCATAAACATATTCTGGCCAATGAGTTCGCCGTCCTGATACATAACAAGATCAAGCTCCGGTACAAATGCCGGATCATTTCTCAGCTTGTGAAGAACATAATGTTCTAAGCATCCCGAACGGTAAACATTCCAGAATATCCCTTTTGCTTTGGTAATGGCGGTATAACGCCCCTTTTGTCATAGCAAGTTCTCCGGCAATCTGGCTGACGGAAACCGCCTCATAGCCATCTCTGGCAAACAGATGCAATGCCACAATTAATATTTCTTCTTTTCTGTATCCGTATAAAGCGAATCCAACGTAAGTAATATAACGTCCTCGTCTGATAGTGTTTGGAACCAGTCAGTGTATCCGGACAATGAAAAGAAGATATATTTTGAGACTTTATATTTAGCGGTAATTAACTTTCCTCTGCCGATCAAAGTATCGTAAACGCCTTTATCAATCTTTTCATTTTTGAATTTACATTCTCCGATAACAGCCTTTTTTTCTATTTCAGATAAGGCAACAACATCGATATCTGCAGACTGAACTTTTGCTTCTCCGTTTTTATCGGTGATGTTTTCTACTCCCCACCAAGTACCGACAGAGGTAATAAAACAGCCATATTCCCCTGTGATTCCTTTCATCAAAGTGTAGTATCTGCACATTTCTTCAAAAACTGCGCCCATGTAAGAATGCAGCACCGGTTTAACCACCTTAGTATAATAAATTCCCCCCTGTCCCATTTCAATGACGCTGGTTGCCTCGGGAATAAACTCATACCAGAACTTAAACATAAAGTCTTTCAATACATATTGCGTCTTCTTTTTATTATTTTCTTCCGTAATGCATTTCTTCTTTTCAATTAGACCCACATTCATTAGTTTTTCTAACGAATATAAAACCGTCTGATTTTTTTCACCAATTTTCGATGCTATGATATTGAGCGAATTCTCGCCGGATGCAATTTGTTCAACAATATTGTTTACAAGTGATATATCGGAAAATTCCTGCGTCAAAAGATTTCTTGTTTCATCATACAAATATCCATCCGTCTTAAAAAACAATCTTATGATGTTATCATCCAGGCTCTTTTTCGGATCGATCATGGAAAGGTATTTAGCAACACCACCGGTAATTCCATAGCAGATGGCTTTATCCTCATTAGAATAATTCGGAACAAACTTTGCTGCATCTAAATAATTGAAGGACTCTAATTTTATTTGAGAGTCGCGTCGTCCAAACAAAGGACTCTTTTCACTGAGAACCTTCTGCTCCATAAAGCTAAGTGCAGATCCACATAAAATCACTTTAAGATTCTTGTCGTTCCATACTCTGTCTATATATTTCTGCAATACAGAAAGAAGAGCCTCATCTTTTTCGGCCCAATATGGCAACTCATCTATGACAAGGACAATCTTCTCCTCTCCAATACTTTTATCAATAAAATCAAATATAGCCTCGAGGGAATTAAAACTGATATTTTCTACTCCCGGCATGAACAGATCTATTACCTGCTTTGAAAACAATTCAAGATTTCTGTTTTTACCAACCTTTGTGGCCGTATAAAAAATGGTCTTCTTATCTTTGACAAATTCTGCTATAAGCGTAGACTTTCCGATACGTCTGCGTCCATATATAACTGTCATTCCAATTCCATCTTTTTCATAAAATTCTTTTAACGATTCAAGCTCTTTTTCTCTTCCTATAAACATATAGAACTCCTCCATACATATTCAAACTGTTTTTGTTAAAATTGATTTGAGTAAAAATATTTTGAATAAAATATACCATATTTTTTCCTCGAAATCAATTATTTATTCTTCTATATCATCTCTCATATCAAGAAGTAAGGTATTATTTTCCTCAATCCGGCAATTAACCCTGCTATATCCTTTTTTACTCTCCTATATCCTTCTTCGTCTTTATCGTTCCCGCACATATATAACCCACGGTTAATCTCAATCATTATGGATATTACACGCCGTTCGCGATTGTAATATTTTTCCGGAACAATGGCTCCCGAAAACGGACGATTGAGGTCTGTTTCATAACCATGCTTTTGGAAATAATGGCATATAAAGCATGCTAACCATGCGGGTGTGTGATACGCATCCGTTCCGATACATATATCCGGTCTGTATTCTCCCTGATCCATCTCATACGGAAGCGGGCTCGGATAAAAGGAGTGCCCGTCTATGATCAGGCAACACCCATATTCTTCCAGTTTCCCTGTAACAGCCTCCTCAAACATACGATGGTGTCTGTCATAATATTTTAAGAGTATTTCTTCTTTATGTTCATCGGGAATCCTTCTTAGCTCGTTGCAATCCGAGCAGGAAGTATAAACAGCCCCCATTCCTCTCTTTGCCATAATTTCTTTCTCATCATCCCGGAACCTCTCTGGATCGCATACTAACCGCGATATGGGAAATCGCAGCATCTCACAATCGGCATCAAATAAATCATCGGTAAAATGATCGGTCATTACCATAAGTTCGCGCTCTAAATTCGGCGTAACAAAATATTGTAATTCTTCTTTGGGTATGTATGTCGCTGCATGCGGCACATGAATCAGGATCGGATCTTTCTTTTGCATATTGGGCCTCCTTTTCTACAAAGAGGCCACTTAAGACATCTTTTCCATGAACAAAATGCACGAAAAAGACCCATCGTCCGATGGGTCCGAAGTATTTCCTATATCCCATCGATCAAGCTTTGGCACCTTACCATTGGCAGGTTGCCGTACGGTCACAGGGCTTGTCCCTCGCGTACTCTTCATAGGTTTTTTATTTATTAAGTATATCACACTTTTTTAAATTTGTATTTACTTTTTACGTAACCGGATTACAATTTCCTTATCACGTATCTTTTCGCAGAATATTCAGATACTCCTCATATGAGAACACCCTGTTTCGTGACGCATTTGTCGTTTCCTTCAATATACCTGTCTGAACCAGTTTATCTACAGCAGACGATACCGTGTTATAGCTTACCCCAAGGTCAGCCGCCGTTCTTTTGATTTCAATGATAGGATACTGCTCTATATAATCGAAAACTCTTCTTACGTTATCATTTTTTCTTGTGGTAATAGGAAGTCTGCAGACATTGTTCTCATGGAGTGTTGACAACTTTTCGACGGTAGCCAGGGAATCCTTTGCTGCTGCCGATACTGCTTCAAGAAAGAATCCAACCCACTGCTCATAATTCCCGCTTCTTCTTACCTCCGAAATACGGTCATAGTACTCTATCTGGTTTTTTTTCAGAAAATAAGATATATATATGATTGGTTTTGAAATATATCCCTGTTCCATAAGGTAAAGCAATATCATCAACCGTCCAACCCGTCCGTTTCCGTCAAGGAACGGATGGATTGCTTCAAACTGATAATGAATCAATGCAATTCGGATGAGCGGATCGTAATCATCCCCTTCATTCATATATCTTTCCAGATCAGTCAGCGCAACATTCATATCCTCCACATTCGGCGGAATATATCTTGCCTCATTAAGCGTACAATTCGCAGCACCGATCCAGTTCTGTGATTTACGAAATTCACCCGGATTCTTTTCCTGTCCTCTGCGACCCGCAAGAAGCTCCTGATGAATTTCTCTTAAAAGCCTGTTGCATCCGTAATATGGGCTGCAGTTGAAATTCCAATACTAGCGGCTTTTCTATCAAGAATTTGTTGCAATTGATCGGAAAGGAATATCGTGTTTTGCATATGATTACCTCCAGTTAATGTAAAATTTAAAAACAGTGATATAAAATAAATTGGACGTAAACTGTAATATTAAAAAAGCAGATTGTGAACGCAAGTGTTCACAATCTGCTTATTTCTACTTCTCCACCAGCTCCAGGCAGTCTCCAAAATGCCTCTGCAGTGACTTTAAGTCCATAATCATCACATAAAATACTCTGCCATTGTGCACTGAATCCACTATCCTGCCATGGTCGAGCACTGAAATATATGTGCCGTCTGCTTTTTTCATATGAAAGAAAATATAATCATTTGAGTGACCTCCGTCAATCTGCGACCATATGCTTTTTTGACAGCTTTCCTGTTCATCCGGGCGTATCAGATTGCAGAAGCTCTTACCTGTATATGCAAGCAGCTCGTCCATATTTTTACAGCCTGTAAGCCGAAGCAGCTCACTGTTTGCAAGCAGAATCTCATCATTTTCTTTATCTGCTCTGTAAACAATAAAAGCTCCCGGCAAATTATCAATAATATCCTTTATTGCAAAACCAAGCTTTGCGCGGCTCTTTACATGCTCACCCTCACGATATGCCATGCAGCCGTTCTTCCCACGCATTTTCACCTTATAAAGTGCCATGTCTGCACACCGCATGAGATGTGAACGGTCATCAGCCAAAACAGGATACTCCGCAAAGCCCAATGAAATAGTAAATGTATGCGCTTCACCTTTACAATAAAATTTTCTGGTTTCTTCTGTAAACTTCTTAAGAAAAGGCTCAACCTCCACTACCGTGCAATCCGGCATGAATATGCTAAACTCATCGCCTCCGTTTCTGCCAAGTATAACATCCTTTGAAAAATATTGCTTCATGCTCTCTGCAAGCTTCTGCAGTGCACCATCACCCGCCGCATGTCCATACATATCGTTGACCAGCTTGAAATCGTCAATATCAAGCATCGCCACAACACAATGCTTTTGCGGATTCTGTCTCATATATTGCTCAACCTGCTCATCAAAGCCGTGCCTGTTGTAGATACCGGTCAGTGCATCAGTCACAGCAAGTCTCTTGAAATTCTTCCTGTTTTCATTGATGAAAATCAATGCTGCTGTAAGCCCTGTCAAAAGCAGGACTATAATTACACCTCCGATAAACATGTATATCAGGTAGTTATTATTGTGAAACCCACTCTTGGGTAAAATCTCAAGCCTCCACTTGTCTTCATACACGTCAAAGTCATATATCACCGGATCGTTCAACTCTTCCTTTGAACCGTAAACCCACTCATACGTATCATCCCACGGCGAAGCACACTTCTGCAGACTGTACTTATACCCAAAATTGGAAAGAGCCTCTACAGAATCAGAAAAAATTTCCGGAACCTTCAGTATAACAATTGTGAAGCCCCAAAAGCTCTTTTTACCATTTTCATCCTCCAAATAAACCGGATTGCGCACTGCTATACCATATCCGCCCTGCTTCAGCTTCAATGGTCCCTGCATAATTACAGTGTCATTATCCCTCGCATAGCGCGAAATCTCTCCCCTGTCACTATCATTTATCAGATCTATCTTGCCGGATTCATTCACATCCTCTGGATATATTTCATTCACAACTCCATTCGGTGCTATCTGTATACTCTGAATCGAATCGTCCATCATATTTGCTGCAATATCATAAAACTTATTTATATTTCCATCACCACTTATGACAACCTGCTTTAAGGTATCGGTAACTCCTATTCCCTCCATAAGCTCGCCATATATACGCTCCGTATATGTCATCGCATTGAGCTTTGCATTTGTCCTGTTCTGCTGCTCCTGACTCTCACCGACTACATATATAGCGCCGATTAACGCACACATGCCCAATATAAATACCACTGCCGGAACAATGAATCTCTTTTTTAGCTTTTTCATTTGTATCACTTCCTAAAATCAATGTCTATCTGTTCCATATAATTTTAATATTATAGCTCTACGATAAGAAAATGTCCATGAATTTACATAGATTTCCAACACTTCAAACCCATAAGCAAAACTAAAAGAAGCCTCACTCATTATTGAAAGAAGCCTCTACTTTCATGATATCCTGTAAATCTACTTAGTTCATATCAATATTTTTCAGTTGTTCAATATACTGAAATACTTTTTTGTCACTCTTTGATTTTTCATGTTTTATTATACCCATTGCTCTTTCTTTATCCATAGATTGTACCATCTTTGAATTCTCCTTTAATAATGTATCAAGAGAAATATCAAATTGATTACTCATGCTTACAAGAATTTGCAAATCAGGATAACTTTTTGCGACTATTAACGTATCAGTCTTGAAAATATGAAAATAATATCCAGTTTATAATAGATGATTTTGGAACAGGCTATTCAAACGAGAAGGAAGAGTGGGCTTGCGCAATGAAAGAAATCCATGTAGACTATATGCAGGGGTATCTGTATGGCAGACCATGTGAAAACATGCAGTAAGGATTTTTTATATCTGTCTCATCTCCTTCTATTTTGGACAGCTTTTCATGTCCTTATCAACAACAACGATAAAATGCCACACAGTTATTAACAACCATGTGACAT
>OIXH01001134.1_pt1 | contig 31004 bp, 19 predicted proteins | sample 1587741 | NCBI WGS metagenome assembly OIXH01 (sample SAMEA3888916, study PRJEB22519) | human gut metagenome | biome: human gut; feature: human-associated habitat; material: faeces | place: Denmark | collected 2011 | reverse complement strand
CAGGGTCGATAAGGGACAGCTCCGCGTCGCCGTTGAAGCCGGAAATGCCGACCCCGGCAGCGTCCGCGGCGGACTTTACGGCATCTAAATCCTTGTCGGTCCAGCTCCAGAATTCTACAAAATCGAAGCCGTCGGCTCTGGCGGCGCGAAACCGCTCTAAAAAGGGCAGCTCCGTGTACAGTGTCTCGATGCAGGCGGATTTCTGAAAAATCATAGGCCCCTCCCGGTGTTGTTCTCAGGGTCATGATAGCAGGTCTCCGGAGGGCCGTCAAGGGGCGGTAAGGCGGTTCTAATTTTGCCGAATCTGCACTACTTTTCGGGAAGGCTGATTTCGACAGCAACAGGAACTTTTTTCAGAAGGGTGTGTAGATTGTGACATTTGTTATGCAACAATAACATTCTGAGAAAGGATAGGTTTAGGCATATGGCAAGTCAACAGACACCCAACTACCGGCTGTCCCGCTGGGCGGGGACGGACCGCATTCTGGTGGAGGAATTCAACGACAACTGGGACAAGATCGACACGGCGCTGAAGGCCAGCGCCGACAACGTGGCATCAGCGGCGGCAGCGCTGGAAAATTGTGGAAACTGCGAGATCGGGTTGTTTACCTATACAGGCACCGGCAGCTACGGCAGCAAAAATCCCACAGTAATCACATTTCCCAAAATGCCGACCGTTTTTATCATAAAAGGTACGCAGGGCATTATGATGGGCCGGGGCGGCGAAAGCAAAGGAACCATTTCCGTGCAGGGAAGTTCCAACGCAATTGTGCAGGATCTCGACCTGACATGGCAAGGCAGCAAATGCTCTTTTTACCACACCGTAACGGCCCGACAGCAGATGAACGCTTCCGACACCTATTGGGTACTGGCCTTTTATCAAACAAAATCATAAAGCGATCCCCCGGACTTTCGTCCGGGGGATCGCTTGTTTCAATCAATTTCTGTCAGCCAGAAACCAATTACTTCACGGTCACGGTGAAATCAATCACGTTGTTATTGTTGCTGGAGCTGGTGAGGAACGCCTTAGCAGAGGCGGTAGTAACCTCAGTCCAGGTGTAACCGTTGTCAGCCAGGGCAATCTTAACAGCATTCTTGATATCATCATCGGTAGAGCTGTCAGCCTTCTTCAGTTCGATGGTACGCAGAGTAGCATCGAACTTCACCAGGGTGACATCGCCGGTGGTGCCGCCACCGGGAGTGCTGGAAGTGTAGTCATCAGCCTGCAGATCGCGGATCACGATGGTGGTAGCAATACCATCCTCGATGATGGCGCTGAACTCATACTTGTAGACACCCTTGCTGACCTCGTTGAGGTTCTTCAGAGCAGTCTCAACAGCCTTGACACCATTCTCATAAGAGGTGGTCTCCTTGTTGTTGTTCTTCTGGATGAATACAACGTTGGTCGCGTCATCCACAACCACGCCGCGGGTGCCGTTCGTGTTGCCGTACAGGGTGCTGCCCTTCAGAGTCAGCTTATCCTTCAGAGCGCCGGTCTCCAGCAGGACGGTGTCCTCAGCATCGATAGCGTCCTCAATCTTACTGAAGGCAGTGATATACTTCTTACCAGTCAGAGCAGTAGAAGCCTCCTCAACAGAGATCACATTGCCCTTGGCATCATACTTCACCTGATACCAGACGCCCTTGGTGTCGATCTTCTTCAGCTCAGACAGAGAATCGCTGACCTCAGTCAGAGTGATCTCCTGGCCCTTGGCGTCAACAGCCTTCATGGTCCAGGTCCACTCGTCGGCGTTCTTGTCGTAGCTCTCCAGCTCGACGGAGTTCTTGGTAGCGTACACCAGGTTCTTGGAGGAAGCAGCATCCTCGCCAACCACCACGGCGGCGATCACATAACCGTTGTCCTTGAACAGGGTGTAAACACCGGAGGAAGTGCCCTTCCAATCCTTAGCATCAATGTTCTTATCGACATCCTTCTGAGCGTCAGTATCAGTCCAGGTCTTGATGCTGGCGTTCTTGACGCCGGTGGTGACATTGTCAGCGCCGGAGATCACAGCATAGTAGCCCTTATCGTTCTTGACCTTCTTCAGGGTAGCGGTCAGATAGATGGAGTCGGCATTGCCGTAAACCTTCTTAAAGTCACCATTGCCGTTCAGAGTGATATTCTTCTTATCGATGTCAACAGAAGAATTGGTCTGATCCTTCTGGCCGACCTTATCCTTAGTGGAATCGAAGTCAGAAGTCTTGATGTTCTTCAGAGTGTACACACCGTTCTTGTCCACGGTGTAGGTGAACCACTTGTTGACAATGGGAGAATCGGCAACGCCGTCACCCTTGGTATTGCTGACCTCGATGACCTTGGAGGTGCCGTCCAGGAAGATGGCGTTGGCATCGTTGGTCTTGGTGGACAGGTTGCTGGAACCGTTGTCAGCGCCGGTGATGAACACATAGTTATCAACAGCGTCAACCTCTTCCAGGCCGATCAGATTGCCATAGGTATCCAGATAGATGTTGTAGGTGGTATCCTTCAGGTTGGTGACGGTACCATCGGTGTAATCCTTCAGGACCTCAGCATCATAGTAAGCAGCAGCGTTGAAGCTGTACTTGGTACCGCCGGCGGTGACATTGGAGCCCTTCTTGAAGGAGGTGATCTCGGTGTCCTTCACAGCCTCGGCGGGAACAAAGGTCTGAACCTCGCCAGCAGCCACGGTGAACAGGTAAGCGTCATCTTCCTCGACCTTAGAAACGTTGAAATCCTCGCCGCTCACGGTGAAGGAAGCACTGTCGCTGGTGGTCTTCAGAGTGCCATCCTTATTGAAAGCGACCTTGGTGTAGGTCTTGCCTTCCTTGGACAGGCCCCAAACGGTGAACTTGGCTTCATCCTTCTTCTCGCTGTAATCGCTGTCAGCGATGCCCAGATAGGTGTTGATCTCAACGATGGCAGCAGCCTTGTTGTCATCATCCACGAAGACCTGGGTCAGGACGCCGGTGTCGGTGCCAGCCATGTCGTCCTTGTTGTTCTTGTTGACGTCAGCCAGGATCGTCTTGGCAGCATCGTTGCCGTCGATGGTAGCGGTCAGATCGTACTTGTCCATAGCGGTCTTGCCGATCTTGTTGTAGACATCCTTGCCGGAAACACCGTCGGTGTACTCAGCAACCATCAGGGTGTAGTCCACATAGGTGCCGATGTCGGTGTTCTTGTAGGTCCACTTGTTAGCGGGACGGCCGAAATCGTCAGAAGTGGGCTCCTTCTCCAGGTTGGTGAAGTACTTCTCGGCGAACTGCATCTTGTTGTCTTCCTTGATGGTCTCGGTACGGGCATTGTTCTCCATGTCCTTCGCGACCTTGTCGGTCTTAACAGTGCCGTTGGCGATCACGATGGTCTGGTTGGTGTACTCAACCATGGTGGCGTTCAGGGTGTTGAAAGCGTACAGGCAGGCTTCCTCACGGTTGACAGCCTTGACACCGTTGAACTCGCCCTTCAGGCCGTCGTTCAGGCCGATGGAGATGGCCTGCTTGGCGACGTTGATGGACCAGTTGGCGCCGGTGTAGCCCTCGTTGGCGGCGTCATAGCCCAGAGCGCCCAGCAGCATCTTCATGAAAGCATAGCCGGTCAGGGAGTTGGCGGGCTTGAAGGTGCCGTCAGCATAACCGGAGATGATGCCGGTCTTCTGGCAGTAAGCGATGTAGCCAGCGAAGGGATGGTTGGCAGCAACGTCGCTGTAGGGAGCGGCGTCAGCCACCAGAGCGGATGCGGCGGTGGGGCCAAGGATCAGGTTGCAGATGATCTTGGCAGCAGCGCCACGGGTCAGGGTGGCGGTGGGACGGAAGTCACCTTCGGCATAGCCGTCGATGACCTTCACGGCGGACATCACGTCGACAGCTTCAGAATAGGTGATCTTGCTGCTGTCGGTGAAGTCCTTGGCACCAGCGCTGACGGTGACCAGAGACATGGTCATCACCAGAGCCAGTACCAGAGAAAGGAACTTCTTCATGGGATTTCCTCCTTTTGAATTTCTCCCGTTCGGGAGTTTGTTTTACAAAACAACGTTTTCTTAACCGCCCCGATTTACATATCGTGGCTAGCCTACCCAATATCTGAACCGGAGGTAAGTTTCGATCACATTGTTTTGTAATGCTAAGATAACATTCGACTTTTTGAAATGCAAGTGGTTACGCCGATTTGTTACACGGTTGTAACATTGAGGAGGTCTGTGTAACTGAGGCCGGGGCGTTCTTTTTTATATAGTGGTTTGCGGGGGAGGACAAAAAAACGGACAGAACTTACCAAGTTCTGTCCGAATATGACGGTTTTCGCGGGGGATCAGGGGATGTAGCGCCAGGGATCGTCCGGTTCCGGCGCGGTTTCCGGCTTGCGGGGCGGCGCGTCCTTTTCCAGAACGTCCGCCACGGTGAACAGGCCGTTTTTCCGCCAGCTTTCCAGAATTCCGTGACAATATTTCCAGTTCAGGCGGCCGCAGTTCAGCACGGTGCGGTCGAAAGCCAGCTCGATGAGCGCCGGGGAGAAGCCCCAGTCCAGCCACGCGGCGATGTAGGCGTCATCCGACGGGATTCGCGCGTCCGGGTCCAGCCGCAGCCGACGGCGGACCTCCGCCACCGTCTGTTCCCGCCGGGCCATCCGACGGATCGCGGCCACGGCGTCCGCCTGGGAGCACACGCCCAGACGGGCCCATTCCAGTCCCAGCTTTTCGATGCGGCGGGCCGTGGGGCGCTCCTCGCCCCGGAGGATGGCTTCGTCGCAGCATTGGGCCGTCAGCAGCTCCAGCGCCTCCGGAGACAGGCCGTGGAAGTCGAACAGCTCCGTCAGGGCGCTGAGATCCGCCGTGGGCAGGCGGCGGCCTGCGGCGTGTTCCACGGCGTGTACGGCCCGGGCAAAGGCCGGAAAGTCCGCCAAAATGGCCTGAATTTCCGGGAATGTGTACGTTTTCCGCTGTTTCAGGGGCTTCGGCAGGATGGCGGCTGCGGGGTCTATGATCCCAGCGGCCACCAGCTCCTCCATGGCCCGGGCGATGCGGCGGTGCTCCCAGCCCAGTTCTTTTCCGCAGAAGAACGGGGAGACCTCGCCGCCGTGGTGCAGGATAGCCTGATGCAGCGCTGCTGCGTCGGCGGTCAGCTGTTCGGTAAGCATGGCGCTCCCCTCCTTCCCTGCTGGTTTTTTGTATAGTATACAACAAAGTGGCAGCGGTTGCCACGATTTGTTTCCGAGGGGAAACAGGCGTGTGCGGAGCAGCGGGATCGGCCTTACCTTTGCTTGTTAATTTTTTAACGCATTGTTCTGAAACCTCCCCTCCCTTTTGAGTCCTCAGCTGTCAGTCTCCGACAAAAAATACCGGGCGGCAGGTGGTATGATGAGGTTGTCCCCCACTCCGCTGCGGGATCAGGCGGATTTGCAGGGACCGTCTCATTTGGGTTTGCTGCTCCTGACTGTCATTTATAGGGACTGTGTCAAGTGGGTTTGTCTTGCTGTCGGTCTATTTACAGGGTCCGTGTCATTTGAGTTTCTTTTGGAAAAAGTCCGAGAAATGTGCGGCTTTATATTGACAGTTATATGAAAATCAAGCTATAATGAAAACGTAAAAAATACTGCAAAACCGGGGGTAAATCTCCCGAAACACGCAAAACGGAGGGGTTTTATGTCTCTGATCCTGACAACCGCCATCGAAAAGGGCGGTACCGGCAAAACAACCACAGTAGTCAATCTGGCGGCTCTGATGGCCGCCGAGGGAAAGCGGGTTCTGGTGGTGGATATGGACCAGCAGGCCAACACCACCTATATGCTGACCCAGCACAAGAAGGCTGAGAACTTCTACAAGGGTCACGGCCTGGTGAATATGTTCATGAATTTTGATCTGGGCGGCATGGATCTGACGCCCTACATCCACCCCACCAACGTGGAGGGCGTTCATATCATCCCCAGCACTGCTCAGACGCCTCGTGCCGTTCACCAGCTGGATCTGCTGGCGGACGAATACAAAATGAAGAACTACACCTTCCTGATCCACTGTCTGGCCAATATCAACGATGATTATGATTACATCGTCATCGACACCCCTCCCGCCCGGGATAATCTCACCATGAGCGCCCTGTTCTGCGCCGACGAGGTTTTGATCCCTGTCCGGTGCGATAACTTCTCTTTGGAGGGTTTTGAGACCACTTTGGCCATGATTTTGGATCTGGAAACCCGGGAAGATGTCAAAATCGACATTTTAGGCGTGGTTCTGACCCAGGTGGAGCGGACGGCTGCCGTCAATCTGGTGCGCCAGATGTTCGAGGAAAACCCGGAATACGCTTCTGTTCTCTTCAAAACCGGCATCCGTAAGGGCAGCGCCGTGCCGGAGAGCACTATTGCCGCCGTACCGGTGGTGCGCTACGCAAAGAAATCCAATCCCTCCGTTGACTACATGCAGCTCTGGAACGAGATCAAACAGCGTCTGGCAAAAAAGGAGGCTGACGAATAATGGGTAAGCTTGATAAGCTGAAAAGCCAAATTCCCCAGGGTTCCCAGGAATTATCTACCAAAAACCACCTGGCAAAAACGGAGATCGCCATGTCTTTTCAGAACGAAGGCACGGAATTGACCCGGATCCTCCTGCGAAACATTGAATTTAACCCCCATAACCTCTGGTCCTGCAACGATGATGACGAGAGTATCCAGCAGCTTGCGGATGCCATCGAGCGCAACGGCCTGCTGCACAACATCGTGGTCAGTCAGCGGGAGGATGGCACATTTATGCTGCTTTCCGGTGAACGGCGGGTGAAAGCCCTGCGTTTGCTGCAAAAACGGGAGCAGGAAAGCGATCCAACCGGCCAGAAGGCTCATAAATGGGATCGGGTGCAGGCCCAGACCTACACCGGACTGGACGAGCTGTCCGAACTCATTATTCTGGATGAGGCAAATATCATGGTTCGCGGCCTTTCCGGTGACGCAAAGACCATTCAAGCCTGCATTTCCCGGTATTTGGACAATTTGCAGGCGAAATTTCAGGTAGATCGCCGGGCTGCCGAGGCATATTTCAAGTCCCGTACCCAAATGACGGATTCCACGGTCCAGCGTTACACCCAGTTTGACAAGTCCTTGATCGACGATGTGAAGGAATTCTTCCAAAATGGCACCATTTCTCATGCGCAGGCCCTGTCGCTCTGCCCGCTGGAACCCAGCGAGCAGGTTCTCTATGTAAATGCCATCAATAAGGCCATTCAGATGTCCAACGGGGACAAGGCTCTGGAACATACCTATGTCACCCGGATCACGGACCGGGCTGCTCAGGCCGCCCGCATGACCAACGGCCGGGAAGATGAACTGGCCCGGCTGGAAGAGGCTATTATTCCGCCGGTTCACGCCAAGCCCGCCGGAGATGTGGCGGTCCGCACCCAAAAGGCTACGCTGATCCGAAAGTATGAGAAGGTCACGTTTGACCTCTCTAAAATCACCTCCAGCAAGCGGCGGCTGAATTCTCTGCGGAAAATGGACGCTGCCGATGGGGACGGTTCCATTGTCGAAAGTCTGGATAAGCTGGCCAAGGAGGCCGCGGAGCTGGCCAATCTCCTGCGGAACGGACAGTAATGGCCCGTCCAAAAGGCCCGGAGCAGCGTGTCCCCGTAAAAATGCGGGTAAATATCGGTCTGATGGACCGGTTGCGGCAGTTGGCTGCGGAAAACCGGTATTCCGTCCCGAAAATGCTGACGGTGATCATGGAAGAAACGCTGGCAGACCTGCCTGCGGACTATGAACTGCACGAAATGGCTGAGATCTACACGCTGACCAAAAATCACGCCGTCAATCTCAGCTCCAATCGGATGAATGTGTATCTGCTGCCGGGGACTCAGGAGGCCATGCTGGAGTTGGCTCGCCGGTTGAACGCAAGCATCGGTGCCGTCCGCACCAGCTTTCTGCTGGATTATCTGGATCTGCGGGGGTTGCTGTAAAGTGAATCATGGATCCGAACTACCCGGGGAGCACCTGAACAGGGCGCTCTCCGGGTCTTCTTTTCCATCTTCACGTTGACTTCCCACGCCTTAATATCTCCACGAAAATACGAGGGGAAGATCACAGCAACTACGAAAGCGACCGGGCTGCATTTTGTCCCGACTTATTTTTGATTTTGTCTCAGTTCGACTTTGTTTTTCAAAAGGTTCCAAAGCCTTGCACCTTCAAGGGCTCAGGAGATCACAGGAACACAAAAGAGAATTGGGAATTGATTTTTGAAATATCTTGCGCATATTATAGGAGCCAAACCATCGGAAACAAGAATTGGTTTGGCTCGGAAGCTTTCTTTTTCGACATGATATTTGCTTTTTGTCGATCAGCAGCTTTTGTGGAAGCGCAAGCCAGTCATTCGACTGTCATTCCTTGCGGGAAGGGGAGAGGCCGCGGGCAATGGCCTGTATTTACAGGGACCGTCTCATTTGGGTATACTGTTTTAGGCAACGCCGACTCCGATGTACGCAAGGAAATTCTTCTTGTAAGACCTCTTATGAGTATATGGCATTGGCCTAATTTTTTAACGTAATCGTTTACTTGTGGCGATCTATCATTTCCTCCCGGTTCATTTTTGATCTTATGTCTGTTTGCTTTTGTGTTTCCAAAGGCTCCAAAGCCTTGAGCGTCAAGGACTAGAGCATGGGAACACAAAGACGAACTTGGCATAATTTTCTGCCGGTCCAGGGGTCCGTTTGCTTCTGCGCCAAGTTTTATGTAAACTTATTCCCGCATAGCGGAATTAAAATCGCTCCCGAATGCTCCGCAGCCAAAGAACAGGTCCTATCATCAGCTTAACCGATCTGTCACCGTTCTAAACCGGGTTTTACAGATTTTCTGCGGACCCATGACTCAAATATCGCCAAAAAGAGGGTAAAACAACCGAGAGACTCTAAAAGAGCAAGGCAGTATCGTTATCTTGGCTCTGTGTTCTTTTGCCTGTAAGCCCATTTTTCGGTCAGCGCTCCCATGCATTTTCCTGTTCCAGCACGTTTGTGTCGGCAGAATAGCTGGTTCTGAAGATTTTAGGCTCGGAATCCGAGTAGACGAACGGATAGAAAGCGTAATTGAAGCGCTGCTCTTCCAGCTTCTTGCTCCGGAGAGTCTGTTTCTCCGCTGTGATCGAAGGAAATGGAGTTGTTTTCCTGACTGGAAGTCGGAGGAGCGTATTTCCCTGTAAATATCAGAAAGCTTCTTCTTCGAAAAGCAGGATCGACTGAGTCCCCGTAGGGGACCTCAGTCGGTTTTTCCTACTTTTATAGAACTTTTTCTATTTTATTATTTTTATTTAATAAGTATCGCCCCTCCCGGTACGAGGTTTGTATCTCGTTTCTGCGAGGTTTGTATCGTATATAGACGAGGGTTTTATCTCTGAAGTACGAGGGATGCATCTTTTGATACGAGGTTTTGATCTCTCTTTTCATACCGAAATCAGCTGATTTACGAGGCCAATGTCTCAATTTTGCCCTCAAAAAATGACGAAAAAACCGGGAACAAAATTTAGGAGATCCACAGGCGATTTCTCGAAAAGCTTCTAATTTAAGAACATTTTAACCACGAAAAAATGGGCGGTGCCCGCGTATATACGAGGTTTTGATTCTTTTAAGCCGCCTATGAGCCGATTCTGCTTATGGAAGGCTGCATTATTCACGAGGTTTTGATCTCTCCACTTGCCGTTTCTGGCATGATTTAAGAGGTTTTGATCTCGCATTTTCACCCAGGGAGACTTGATTTAAGAGGTTTTGATCTCAGGAAAGACAATATATATACTATATATATAATGTATATACGAGGTTTAGATCTCGCCTCCGACACTCAGACGGGCTGCTATATACGAGGTTTTGATCCTCAGCACACAAGTTCCGGAGGCTTTATGCACGAGGTTTTGATCTCTCTGCTGGCGTGGCGCAGGGAGCTGATTCACGAGGTTTGTATCTCTCTCCGACGTGCGGAATCCCCAAAACGAGATCAAAACCTCGTAAATGGGGTGACGCGGGGAGAGGCCGGAGGTGGACACCAAATGTGATTCACTTTCATAAAAAAGCAACAAGATATTGAGAGTCAGATTGGGCGGTTTCTACGAAAAACGTTGATTTTTGCCGGAAAAGAGGCGGGAAAAACAGGGCTGCTCCGCATAAGAGGGGTTGAAATTCACAAAAAGCAGTGAAAAGTAATAATGCTTTACAGAGCTTACCGATAAACAGCAATTTCGAACGATCATACCGAAAATGGTACAATAGACGAGATCAAAACCTCGTAAATAGGCTGCCGGAGTGACATTGGCCTCGTAAATGCCCTTCGGCGGGAGAGGGGAGAGATCAAAACCTCGTAAATCCCCAAAACGAGATCAAAACCTCGTGAATAATGCAGCATTCCATAAGCAGAATCGGCTCATAGGCGGCTTAGAAGAATCAAAACCTCGTGAATAGCAGAAGGGCTGCCGCAGCAGGGCAGGGCGGCTGCCCGGGCAGACAGCAGGCCAGTCAAAGGGGCAGGAAGGAAAAACCACAAACTTCGAAAAATTGGGTTGACTCTTTTTCGTAAATGGAATATGATAATAAATGAATTTGCAAAAAGCCGCACAGAGGAGAAGAACATGGAAGAAAAACAGATCCAGATCCCGGATGTAAATGCAGACGCTGAGGAGCGTGACAATTATACGCTGATCCAGGAGACACCGGAGGACAATCTGTCCGGGGAAAGCGGCATCGCCATCCGTTACAGCAAGGACTTCAATATCGTGCAGGCCAACGAGCTGCTGCGGAGCAAGCAGTCCGATCTGACGCTGATGGAATCCAAGCTGATCCGCCTGGCGGTCTCCCAGATCATGAAGGGGGACAAGGACCTGCGGACCTACAAGGTCAATGTCTCGCAGCTGGCGGAATTTCTGGAGGTGCCTAAGACCAATGTCTACCGCTCCATGCAGGACATCAACATCAGCCTCATGCAGCGGGTCATCTTCATTCGGGACAAGGAAGTGCCTGATAAGAAGGGCAAGCCCAACTACAAGATCCTCCACTGGCTCAGCAGCGTGGAGTACAAGGACGGCACCTTGACCTACCGCCTCAGCGACGAGCTGAAGCCGTACCTCATCGGCCTGAGCGAAATGTTCACCCTCTATTCCTATGACAGCATCATCAAGCTGCCTACCAACTATTCCATCCGCCTCTTTGAGCTGCTGACCAGCTGGGTGAATATCATCATCAAGGGGGAGAACACCCCGGCCTTCCCGGATATCTCCACCGACCCGGACGAGATCGTGCTGGCCATCGACTACCTGCGGGATTTCTTCGACTGCAACGATAAGTACAAGAGCGCCGGTGACTTTGTGCGCAACGTCATCGAGGTGAATCTGGGATTTATCAACCAGTATACGAACCTGAAGGTCTCCTTCCGCAAGCATAAGAAGGGCCGCTCTATCTCCCACGTGATCTTCAAGTACGAGAACACCTGGAACAACGACCCCAAGGCGGAGGAGCACAACAATCAGATGCTGGATACCATCCGCAGCATCAAAAACGGCGAGCCTGCCCAGTTTGAAACGGACAAAGAGGTCATCACCTTTTAAAACCAGCGTAAAAGCCTACATGGACAAAGCCCAGGAACGTAACGTTCCTGGGCTTTTTTTGGCGGGAACTTTCGGAAAACAGGGGATAGCGGCGGAAAATGCCGGTCAGACCCGGGCGGCAGCGGCCGAAGGAGAGTTTTGGCGATTTAACCAACAGGAAACGCCCATTTCCTACATTTTGAAAAAATTTCCCTTGAAACGAAAAAAACTCTTGTACCGTACATCGATGTACGGTATATAATAAAAGCAGGGAAAATCGGGAAAAGGCAAGCGAACGGTTGAACGGCAGGGAAACCTGACGATTCCATAAAAGCACCTGCTTCCATGCGCAAGTGCTTTTATATCTTGATTTGACTGGGACGCAAGGTCTGAAGCCGTGGTCCCGCTTACGGCGCAGAAGTCTGTGTGGCACGGACGCCTTCATATTTTGGATCAGCCAGAGCCTTTACATAGGCATCGTAGGCTTCAGTCAAAGAAGAGTATTGCGCTTCAGCTTTCAAAAACTTTTTATAGTCTTTTTTCTCTGTGATCTGTTCGGATACTGCAATGTATGTTTTTTTCTGAGTTCCATTTCCCTTTGTTCGCTCCCCGGTCGTAGTTTCGGAAACATAGTATTTCCCGTCACCGGTCTGGATGAGCACGGGGATCTTCACTTCGGCGCCGACCTTGTTCGTGTCAAGAGAGGTCCAGAAAAGGTAGCGGTCCGCCGTATATCCATCACGCCCGTCTCCTAAAAAAGCCCAGGTGCAATCCTTCTGCTGCAGAAGGCTGTTGTTCATGTTTCCTTTGAGTGCTTCTTTGATCTGCGGGATGTAGCTTGAGTCCGGACAGCGGGAGTCAAACTCAAAATTATACTGTTTTACCTCACCGTTCTTCCAAAAGTCGGTTTTATACAGCACATTATCAAAAAACTGCGTGTGCGTGATATCGAACGGATGGCTGGGCTTGACCGGCGCTGCCGTTCCGTTCCATGTGAGCACCACGCCGTAAGCTTCGTTATAGGAGACCACGCAGTTTCCCTCCGGCTCCGCATCACCCTGCCAGTTATCCGTGTTACCGGCGCCATTGGAATGGACGATGCCGCCGATGTTCACGGGATCTACCGACTGCCACCCGGCCTGCTTCTGCTTCAGCTTGACCGTGACGGTGATATCGGTATTTCCAAGCAGGGCCTCCGTGGAGACCTGCGCATAGGCGGCGCGCACGTTGGCCAGATCCACCGCCTCCCGGCTCCTTTCCAACTGCGAGGAAAGCACCGGGACCGCGACGGAGATCAGCACGGCAACGATCGCGATGACGATCAGCATCTCCATCAATGTAAAACCTTTGCGATTTAGCTTCATATCGTTCTCAGTTCCTGTCCCACCGAGGGACGCCCGCCAGAATCCGGCCGCGGTTATTCCGGCGGGTTTTGGCTGTTTTCAAGTCGAAAAAAATTATGCTGGGCAATTATAATATAAAAATTCTGAAAAATAAAGTAGTTTTACCGAAAAAAATCATTTTTTCAGCAGAATGAAACGGGGCGGAAGGCTAAGCATCAGCTTAGCCTGTAATTTACCCTAAAAAAAGGGATTTTCCTTGACTTTTCAAGGGTTTCCGTATAATATGTACTGCACATAAATAGCGTCGATTTTTGAGAAAACCTGCCGCTTCCGGGAGAAAGACCGGCGGCCCCGCCGACAAGGCGCCGGTTGCCGCGAAAAAACGGGGCGGCGCGTATTTTGGAGTGATAGATATGGCATATATGCGGCTGGGCGATCTGCTGATCGCCTCCGGCGTCATCACGCAGGAACAACTGGATAAAGCCCTGGCCGTCCAAAAGGAGACCCACCAGCGTCTGGGCGACGTGCTGATGCAGAACGGCTTCATTACGGAGCGGAACCTCATCGACGCGCTGCAGATCCAACTGGGCGTTGAGTTCGTGGATCTGACGGCGGTCTCCATCCCGGTGGAGCTGGCCCGGTATGTGCCTCGCAATATCGCGCGGAAATTCTGCGTGGTGCCGGTGAAGCTGGTGCAGGACACCCTGTACCTGGCCATGAGCGACCCTCTGGACTTCGTAGCCCAGGAGCAGGTCAAGGCGGCGTCCCGGAAAAAGGTGATCCCCATGATCTCCACCCGTCAGGCCACCGAGCAGGCCATCGCCCGCCTGTACGGCAACGAGGGCACCGCCCGCGTCATCGAGGAGATGAAGCGGGAGGCCGGTACCGCCGCGCCGGACATCGTCCCGGCGCAGATGACCGGGGAGACCGCGGATTCCGCCCCTACCATCCGCTTTGTCAACAGCCTCATCGAGCGGGCGTTCCACGAGCGGGCCAGCGATATCCATCTGGAGCCGCAGGAGAGCGAAATGGTGGTGCGGATGCGGATCGACGGTCTGCTGCAGCGCCTGTTCACCGTCCCCACGGAGCTGCAAAGCACCGTGATCTCCCGCCTGAAGATCATGGGCGGCATGAACATTGCCGAGCACAAGATCCCCCAGGACGGTCAGGCGGTCATGCAGCTCAAGGGCCACGAGGTCGATCTGCGTATCTCGTCTCTGCCCACGGTTTACGGCGAGAAGATCGTGCTCCGTCTGCTGGATAAGTCCAACCGGAACCTGGACAAGGAGAGCCTTGGCATCGAGGGCCGGGATCTGGAGCTGTACAACGCCCTTCTGAAAAACACCGGCGGCGTGATTTTGCTGGTTGGCCCTACCGGCTCCGGTAAGTCCACCACCCTGTATGCGATGATCCGGGATCTGGCCCGGGACGAGGTCAATATCGTCACGCTGGAAGACCCCGTGGAATACCACATCCCCGGCGTCAGCCAGTGCCAGATCAACGAAAAGACCGGCATGACCTTTGCCAACGGTCTCCGGGCCATCCTCCGTCAGGACCCGGACATCATCTCCGTGGGCGAGATCCGGGACGGCGAGACCGCCGGTATCGCCATGCGCTCCGCTATCACGGGCCATCTGGTCATGTCCACCTTACATACCAACGATGCCATTTCCGCCGTCTACCGTCTGCGGGACATCGGCGTGGAGCCGTGGCTCATCGCCAGCGCCCTCCGCGGCGTGATCTCCCAGCGTTTGGTGCGCAAGATCTGCCCCCACTGCAAAACCGCCTATCAGCCCAGCGAGGAAGAGCTGGCTCTGCTGGGTATGCCGGAGGACAGCCAGACCACCTTTTATAAAGGTGTCGGCTGCCCGGAGTGCCGCCACACCGGCTACATCGGCCGCCGGGCGGCTTTTGAGATCCTCATGGTCAACAGGGAGGTGCGCCGTCTGGTGAACGATGACGCGGCCTACGATGAACTGCTGGCCGCCGCTAAGAAAAACGGCTACCGCACCATGCGGGACAGCTGCCGGGATTTGGTCCTCCGGGGCATTACCACGGCGGAGGAAGCCGCCCGGACCATCAACTCCACATTGGACGAATGAACAAAGCAGGTGAAACAGCGTGACGACCTATCGTTATAAGGGACAGACGCCGGAGGGCTCCAAGGTTTCCGGTGTGATCCGCGCCTATGATGAATATGATGCAGTCTCCAAGCTGAGGGATACCTGCGCGTTTGTGATCAAGCTGGAGGAGGTGCGGGAGAAGAAGGACAGCGTCCTCACCCGTCCGCTCCGGACCAAGATCAAGGAAAAGGATCTGGCTCTGATCTGCTCCCAGTTTTCCATCATTTTGGGCACGGGGCTTCCGGTGATGCGCTGCGTGGAAATGGTCGCGGCCCAGAACCGGAACAAGCACCTGGCGCGGATGCTTCACAAGGTCGCCGAGGACATCGGCGCGGGCTACTCCATGGCCCAGAGCTTTGAGAGCAACATCCCCGGTCTGCCCAAGACCTTTGTAGAGACCGTCCGGGCCGGTGAGCAGTCCGGCGCGCTGGAAGCGTGCTTCAAGCGCCTCTACAAGTATTATGACAAATCCGCCAAGACCCGGGCCAAGATCGTCAGCACCATGACCTATCCCGTCATGGTCATCGTCACGGCCATCATCGTGTTCGCCATCATCATGGTGGTGGCGGTCCCCGCCTTTACCTCCGCCTTTGCGGAGCTGGGGACGGACCTGCCCGCGGTGACCCGGTGGCTGATGAACACCAGCGCCTTCCTGACCCACTGGTGGTGGCTGATCCTGTTTATTCTGGCTTTGCTGACCATCGGCTACCTGTCCTTCAAGCGGACGGAGCGGGGCAAGCTGGCCATCGCGAGTTACGCGCTGCGGCGGGCGCCCCTGCGGCGGCTTCACACCCTGCACCTGTCGGGGCAGTTCGCCTCCACCATGGCCACCATGCTCTCCGCCGGTCTCCCGGTGCAGACGGTGCTGGGCATCGTCAGCCAGATCTCAGACAACTATGTGTTCTCTCTGGGCGTCCGGAAGGTGAAGGAGGGCGTGGAGCGGGGCCGCGGCATTGCCGACAGCATGGAGGGCGTGGAGTGCTTCCCCAAAATGCTGACGGAAATGGTCGCCGTGGGCGAACGCTCCGGCTCTCTGGAGGAAACGCTGGACGTGATCGGAGACTACTTCGACCACGAGGCCGCCACCATGACGGAGCGGCTGCTGGCGGTTCTGGAGCCGGTCATCATCATCGTGCTGGCGGCCGTCACCGTCATGTTGCTGCTGGCAGTGTACCTGCCCATGTTCTCCATGTACGGCAGTATCTGAATTTGGTATCTCCCCGGGCGTCCACCCCGTCCGGGCGATATAAATAGAACTTTAAAAAGAAGGAGGAACTTCACTATGCTCAAGAAGTTCACCAATAAAAAGGGCTTCACCCTGATGGAAATGCTGATCGTTGTTGCCATCATTGCTGTCCTGGTTGCCATTGCGATTCCCACCTTCTCCGGCACTCTCAAGAAGGCCAACGCCGCAACGGACCTTGCCAACATTCGCTCCGGTTATGCCAGTGCCCAGATTACTGCTATGACCGAGAATCATAGTGCTGAAGCTACTTACTATCTCCAAAAAGACGGTACGGTACTGCCTTCCACGGACACATCGCGTAACGACTATGTCTGTAAAGCAGGTAGTGCAGATGCTGGTACGTTTGGCGAGATTGGCGGGAGATTAACTGTCGAATGGACAAAGGATGACCATATTACTTATGTGATCAAAGCAGGCACGAATACGGTTGATTCGATTGCCTCTCCTACCACTTAATTTAAGCAAGTTCATCTCTTCCGAGCCCTCGCCGGAGCGGTCGCTCCGGCGGGGGAACGCCCCCTTCCTTCTTGGATGAGCCGGATCTGCAGAGGGCTCATCCTTCACCGGATCAGATAGAGAAAGGGGGTGGCCGAGGGTTGGCGGCCATCCCCCACGAAGGAACTACAGCGTGTCGAAAAAGTCTTTTCGCCACGCTGAGCAAGTTTTCAGAACTTTATAAAAGTTCTGAAAACTTAGGATTTCAATGGCGCAGGACACCCTTCTTGGGTTTCCCGCGCACACGCTTCCTTACCGTTGCGGAAAATTTACCACTTTATCGACAGTTTCGGAGGAAACCAAAATGCTGCGCCTGTCTCCGTTCATCACCGTTTACTGCTGCGCGGTGGCGGCCCTGCTGGGCGCCTGTACGGGCAGCTCTTTGGCCTGTCTGGCGTGGCGCACCGTCCACGGGGAGTCTGTTCTCCGGGGGCGCTCCCACTGCGACGTCTGCGGCCATGTGCTGGGCGTCCGGGATCTGGTGCCGGTGTTCAGCTATCTGCTCTCCGGGGGCAAGTGCCGCTACTGCGGCGCAAAGCTCTCCGCCCGCCATGTGTGGGGGGAGCTGATCTCTGCGGCGGTGTTCGTGAGCCTGCTGCTCCAATATGATATTTCGCTCCAAACCCTCGAAGGGTGGCTGCTGGCCTGTGTGCTGCTGGCCTGCACCTTCGCGGATCTGGAGGGGTACATCATTCCCGACCGCTTTATAGCGGCGGGCGTTGTGCTGTTCATCGCCGCCTTATTTTGGGAGCCGGAACCGCTCCACCGGGCGCTGGACGGCGCGCTGGGCGGTGTGACCGTAGCCGGCGGATTGCTGCTGCTGTCCCTTTATATGGACAAGCGCATGAAGCGGGAGACGCTGGGCGGCGGCGACATCAAGCTGCTGTTTCTGACGGGGCTCTTTTTCGGCTGGAAAGGGAACCTGCTGTGTCTGGTCCTGGCCTGCGTGGCGGGGATCGTGTGGGGCCTTGCCGGGAAGCGGCGGGGCGAGGCCATCCCGTGGGGACCCTCCATCGCCGTCGGCGCGTGGATCACCGCTCTGGCGGGACAGCCGTTTATCAACTGGTATCTGGGCCTTTTTGCCTGAGTCTTTTTATCGAGAAAGCGAGGACGTGACATGGGGAAGATCGTAGGCTTTGAAATTGGCGATCATAGTGTCAAGCTGGCGTATTTTGCCGGTAATGAATTGAAAAAGGCGGTGTGCGCGGAGCTGCCGGACGCCATGGTGTCCCACGGGCGCATCCTGTCCATGGACGCTATGGCGGATTTCCTGCGGGATACCGCACGGGCCAACGGCATTCCGCGGGCGGGGGCGGCGGTGTCCCTGTCCTTGGCGGATGCCTATACCCGGGACGTGACCATGCCCGCCATGACGGAGCAGCAGCTATCCTACAATCTGCCCTTTGAATTCCATGATTTCCTGACGGAGGAGAAGAGCAAGTATTTCTTCGACTATTCCGTGCGGGAGGTTCGCAGAGATCCGGACGGCTATCCCTTGGAGATGGATCTGTTCGCCTGTGCCATGCTGAAGGAGCGGGTGGAGGCCTACCGGGCCATGTTCCGCCGGGCTGGCTTCAAGCTGAAGGTGCTGACGCCTCTGGAATGTGCCTACGGCGCGCTGATGGCGGAGCACATCCGCCGCACCGGCGCGCCGGAGATCGGCCGCTGCGTGGTGAATCTGGGCCATCGGGTGACCCGGATGCACTTCCTGCAGGGCGGCGAGTGCGTGGGCGTCCGGGAGATCGACATGGGTCTGGCGGATCTGGACCGGATCATTGCCGACAAGCTGGACGTGGAGATCCATGTGGCCCATGAGTATAAGCAGAGCAATTTCAACGGTGTACTGGAAACGGAGTACGCCAGGGAATTTTACAGCCGTCTGGCGGTGGAGATCATGAAGGCCGTCAATTTCTACCACTACAACAACCGGGACCGGGAATTGAAGGAGCTGTATCTCTGCGGCGGCGGCGCGGCCATCATGGCCCTGCGGGAGACCGTGGCCGACACGGTGAACCTGACGGTCCGGGGCGGCGAGGAGCTGTTGGACGAGGGGATGCGCCCGGCCGAGGAGCCGTGGCTGTATCTGCGGGCCATCGGCAGCGTCTGTGAGGGAGGATTGAAATGATTCTGGAAAAAGAGCGGGAGGAGGTCTCCGTTCCGGCGCAGCAGCCGGCGGAAGCCATCCCCTATGAGCCTGCCCCCAGCGGGGCTGCCCCCCGGAAAATGATCAAATGCCCCAGCAAGACGGGCATCAATATGAACAAGCGGGAAAAGCGCACCGGAGAAATGCTGACCTTGGTGATCGGTCTGGCGGTGATCCTGCTGATGGCGGGTCTGGTGGCCCGGTTCGGCGTGATGGAGCAGTACCGGCGTCTGTCCGAGGCCCAGAGCGCTTACGGAAAGGTCCACAGCCAGCTCACCGCCTGTCAGGAGCAGCTGACGGACTACGAGCAGGTGCTGGCGGAGTACCGGAGCAGCTCTCTGGACGGCATGGCGGACAGCGAGGGCAAGCTGGTCACCGTCCTCCGGCGGGACGTGCTGGATCTGGTGGAGGACCTGATGATGCCCCGCGGCAAGGTGCTCTCCGTTGAGATCCTGGATGACGCTGCCGAGGTGGAGATGTCCGATATGCGGCTGGACCAGATCTCCGAGATGTTCGCCGTGATGGAGGAGCAGCCCATCGTGCAGAGCGTGGAGCTGAATGTGGCTTCCACGGAGGAAAACAGGGCGGCTTCCGTTTTGAGCTTCTCCGTGAGGATCTATCTGCGGCCGGAAACGGAGGTGGCGGAATGAACCGGGAACTGACAAGACGGGAAACGGTCCTGCTGCTGATTTTGGTGGTTCTGGTCATTTTCCTGGGCTACTTCAAGCTGATCTTTGAGCCGATTCAGGATCAGGTGGCCCAGTATCAGGACACGACCTCTCAGGAGCAGAGCGAGCTGGAGCAGGATCTGATCCTGCTGACGCGGAAGCAGGAGATGCAGCGCAAGATCGAGGAAGTCCGGGCCTCCGGCGAGGAGCGGACGATCCCTCAGTATGACAACAGCAGAAGGCTCATGCTGGACCTTCACCGCATTCTGGATTCTGCGGTGGACTACTCTCTGGACTTTTCCCAGAGCACAACGCAGGACAGCTACATCGTTCTGCGGCCGGTGACCATGAGCTTCCAGACCCATACCTATGCGCAGGCGCGGGCCATTGTGGACGCCCTGAGCGAAAGCGAGAATATGAACCAGATCTCCGATCTGAGTATCCGGACCAATCAGGGCCAGGACCGGGATCTGGTGCAGACGGATCTGGTGATTACGTATTTTGAGGTGGCCTCCTGACGGAAGGCCGGAGGAGAAAGGGACCCCCATGAAAAACAAGGCAACACGGAACAATATGCGCGGCTTTTCGCTGATGGAGATGCTGGTGACGGTATTGATCCTGGTGATTTTATTTGCCTTGGCCATGATCCCGATCTCCAAAATTCAGAAAAACCTTCGGCAGACGGAGCTGGACAGCCGGGCGGAGATGATCTTCTCCGCCGTGCAGAACCGGATGACCCGGCTTCAGGCTGCCGGTCAGGACAGCTATTATCAACCTGCCGACGAGGCAGGCGCTGCCAAGCTGATGAACATGATCCCAAAGGACGCGGATGAGGCGAACTACAAGAAAACCACGCTGGCCTACGTGACCTCTGATAGCAAGGAGGTCGAGAATTCTGCCGCTTCCTGGATCTATCCGGAGACGGAGGCCGAGGCGGACCTGTGGAACGGCAGCTGGGTGGTGGAGTTCGATCCTTCCAGCGGCAGCGTTTACGCGGTGTTTTTCAGCCGGGAGACCATGAACTATACACCGGAAAAATTCAACGACTTCGACGATCTGCGCTACCGCAACAAGCGTCTGGAGAAGGGCGCTAAAATCGGCTACTACGGCGGTGACTCCGTGGGCGCGGCGGCGACCGAAAGTCTGGACCTTACGGTGGATGTCATCAATAAGGATCAGCTGCTGGTGGTGGCCTCCTGTAAGGTCAACCTCAGGAATAAGCCGCAATTTTATGCCGTCATAAAGGGTGAGTCCGGCAACACCGTTCAGGAATTTAAAATTGAAGATGGTGCGGTGGACACCGTAAAAACGGAAAACGGCCTCTGCACGGCAACACTGGTGCTGGATAATCTCAGTACAGGAAAAAATCTGCGCTTCGGACAGCAGGAGCGCTTTGAAGACCTGATCCCCGGTGAGGACCTGACGGTGACGATCCGGGTGAAGGATACAAGTAACAACCAGATCCAGGGAACCTCCAAGACCGTTACCACCAACAGCCTGTTTGCGGAGGTCCGAGATCATGGAACCGGCGGGCTCGGCGGAGCCGACGGCCGGACGGCGGTGATTAAGTACGGACGGCATCTGCAAAATCTGGAGGAGAACTCCGGCTTAAACCGAAAAAACGACAAAAAAACGCCCGCAATCACCGCCGCGGTGCAGGAGCGGGATATCCAATTCAAGAGCGATGAAAGCGATAGCTGGGGTGAGCTCTATCCGCAGCTGAACTTTGTGCCTCTCGTAAATTCTCAGATCAAGAGCTACCGCAGTAAGATCGGAAGCTATTGCCCGGTGATCTATGATCTGACGGTCGACACGACCGACACGACCGACGCGGGCTTGTTCCAGACTTTTGGCGGCGAATTGAAAAATATCCGTTTGGCCAACGCCCGAATTATCGGTGACGGAAATGTCGGCGGTTTGGTAGGAAAGCTGAACGACAAGACGGAGATCGACGGCTGTCAGGTGTACCTGAAGAATGTCAAGGATGAAAACGTTCCCGGAGACGAGATCTTCACGAAGCACACGCGGATCGACGGCGCTGTGTCCGGCGGTCTGGTCGGTGATACGGATTTTTCTGCGCTGACGATCAAAAACAGCCTGGCTGCCACGGTGATCCAAGGCAAGACCGCTGCTGGCGGTCTGGTGGGCGATGGGCGCATGGGTCTGACAATTGACCACTCCTATGCAGATTGCTATCTGTACAGTAATATGACAAGCGGCAAAACCGGCGGTTTGATTGGCCAGCGAGATGCTGCTACAACAACGTTAAAAATCACAGATTGTTATACCGCCGGTTTCTTGGCGGGTAAAACTACTGCGGGCCTTGTACCGTGCGATCTGACCGGAAATACGCTGGAAAATGTATACAGCGCCTGCGCGCCACTGACCGGAGGAAGCCTGACATACGGAACGGCAGCCAATACCAGCGGCGGGGGAAGCGGCACCATCCCCACTGTGTACTATCTCGGCAATTCGGCGGAACCTACCATCGGCAAAGAGAAATACTATCAGGATCTGAACGCCGCAGACGCGGAGAAACTGTTCGCTTCTGACACTTCTAACGCCTTCACCAGAAAGAACAGCGATACCTATGCCTACAACCTGATGAGTGGTCTGGGCCTGACGCTGTACTCCTATCCCAAGCTGAAGAACCTGCCCCATTACGGCGACTGGCAGGCGGAGTTTGAAGAAGGCGCACTGGTGTACTATGAGCAGTACGGCGAGACCGACTACGGCTTCTTCGGCGCGAACGTTGAGGCGCTGTCCGACAAACCGGTGACAGGCGACGGTTACGGCATGATCTACGAAACCGAGCCGGAGGAAAACGTGAAGGTGACGGTTGACGGCAAGAACTATGAATTGAAGCCGACTACCGCGATCACCATTCAGGTCACCGACAAGGACGGTACAGAAAAGATCTATCATCTGCTGCCCCTGCCTGCGGATCTGGTGCAGAATGTCGAAACGGTCCCGGATGGCTTCTACACGAAGCTGACGGTAGGCAGCGCGGCGGGCAAGGCATACTACTACAACCCCCATTTTGCCAAGACCGCGCTGGCGGCCGAAGCCGGAAAGCCGGAGTCGGTCAGCATCCGCACGGCGCGGCAGCTCAATAACCTGAGTGCATATTACGACAAATACGCCGACGAGAAGGTTCTGCACAAAGATGCCGCCTTCCAGCAGGAGCGGGACATTGATTACGCGGCCTATGACTGGGAGCACTACGGCAAGGGCAGGAAAGCAGTCACTCAGCAGGCTCCCATCGGACAGACAGAAGACGCCCCCTTTAAGCACCGCTATGACGGCGGCAGCCATATCATCACCGGCGTTTCCTTTGCCAGCGGGGAGGACGGCCATGCCGTCGGCCTGTTCGGCTTTACAACAGGAACGCTGGAGAACATCGTCGTGACAACGGTGAAACCGCTGGAAAACGCCCCCACCTCCAAATTGGGCGGCAATGTCCAGTGGAAAACGGTGTATACAGGCGTATTGGCCGGTAAAAACAGCGGCACGATCAAAAACTGCGCCGTTTCCGGCTACCGGCTGTCCGGCAGCGCCTACAGCGGCAGCACCTACTACCTCGGCGGTCTGGTGGGGTGCAACGAGGGCCTGATCCAGGCATGCAGCGCCGATATTCCCAGCATCACCGGCACCAGCACCTATGCCCGGAGCTATTGTGCCGGCGGTCTGGTGGGTATGAACGACGGCAGCGGCCAGATCCGCCAGAGCTACGCCATCGGCAGCATCGAGCTGACGGAGATCCGCGGCAGCGCTGTGATCTCCGGCTTTGCGGGCGAGAACCGGGGCGTTATTCGGAACTGCTACTGCGCCACGGCGCTGACTGCGGTGACGGGCGCGGACGTCAACGGCTTCTCCACGGATCTGGGCAGCGTGACCAAGTGCTATTACCTCAACGGCAGTACCCATACCTTTGCCGGAGCGGTGCGTCTGTACGATTACAAGGCGGGTACCTCCGGTGCGGAGAAGAAGACCCACGAGGAAATGCAGAAACTGGAGCTGTCCGGTTTCAACAAGGTGGCTGAGACCAAAAACTATCCCAATACCGTTGTGGAAGATGGGGCCGAGGCCGCATATCCCTACCCCGGCAGTGTCAGCGGACTGGGCGGGATTGTCCACTACGGCGACTGGGTCACCGACGCGGACATGGGAACCATCGGCATGGTCTATTGGGAAAAGGAGGAGGGCGGCGCCAACAGCGGCTACCACTTCTCCTACATCGGCTTCAACGGAGATACCCGCAAGACGGGCAGCAGCCTTTGCACCGCCCACGATGACGGCGGCAAGATCACCGATTTCGGCTGCGGCTACTACTACAAGGACGGAACAAGTGGGAACCTGACGCCGAGCGTCAACTTTGTCCTTGGAGCAAAAAACGCCGAAGCACAAACAGAGCTTGCCAAGCAGGTGTCCGGCTATACCTTCACCTGCTATCGGACCGACGGCGAAAATGGCCTGCAGCTGTCGGCAGAGACCAAAAGCAACAGTGACAGCTTTACACTTGCCGCCAACGGCACATGGACCTTGAATCAGAATGGGAAGCCCTACACCTACGCCGTCTGCCCCTTCTTCGGAGACTCCTACTGCCCGGTTGAGGATGTGGGCAATGCGCAGGATCTCGGCAAGACGGGCGCGAAAAAGCAGTACCAAATCCGCTCCGTGGAGCAGCTCCAATTCATCAACTGGAGCTGTGAAGTTACAGCAACGTATTTGGGCCCCTGGTGGAATCCTAAGTATTCTTTCACCTTTTATACCGGAACGGACCGCCCGGTGACCTCAAAAACCTATAATCAGTTCCCCTATCTGCAATACGCCACGGTCACGGAGCAAGGGGAGCAGAAGATGAGCGCTGCGCTGAGTAACCGCCCCCAACGGAGCTGGACCCAGACGCATGACCTCAATGGTATGGCACTGAACGCTCCGGCGGATGGCGCAGAGAATACTGTGTTCTATCCCATTGCCGGCGCGGTAGACAATCATACAGGCAGCGACTACAATGTTGTGCTGTATACGTGGTTTGGCGGGAAGTATGATGGCGGGAACTACTACATCAAGAACATCGCCATCGATTCCTACTGCTACAATGTGGGCGTATTTGGCACCACGGCAGGCGCAACGATCGAAAACATCATGCTCTATAGCGACAACGATGGTGTGATCCAGCGCAGCACAGGTTATACGCCGAAGGGCACAAGTACACGGAATGAAGACCAGTATCAGTGCGCCTATGCGTTGGGCGGCTTGGTGGGCATCGCTTATGATTATCAAGACAATCTTGGCAAGAGTACCATCCAGAACTGCGCCATCGCAGGTTATACCGTTGCTGATAACAGCAAAAATAAACAGCAGCTTGGTGAGGCGGTAGTCGGCGGTTTGATCGGTGTTTCCAACGTTAACCTGATGAAATGCACCGCAGTGGTGGACATTCAGATTAACTGCACCCACCGTGATAACAATGAAAACGGCGCCTTGAACGCGCCGCAATACGGCACATTTGTCCGCGTGGGCGGTATAGCTGGCGGTGTGCGCTACAGCGTGACGGACTGCTACTCCGGCGGTACGATCACTGTGGGGAATGAAACGCTCCGCGAGCGTGTTGGAAACGAAAGCGGAAGCCTACTTGACGCAAAAACACTTCAGTTTACGAACAATACCACCTTCAATATGAGTGGGGGATCAAGTCCGGCTACGTATATTTTCCTTGGCGGCATCGGCGGCAGCGGTTTCTCGTCCAACTTCGTGAACTTTACCGGCAGCACCAGTGTGATTGACGGTCAGCCGACCTATAAGAACTGCTACACCTATGTGATCTTCCCGAAGCTGGAGGGAACGATCAATGGTATCAGCCTCATCGGCAGCGTTGCGGACAGATTTGGTCAGGCGGAGCGGCTGACGATCCAAAACTGCTACTATCTTGCTGACAGTGCGAAGATCGATTTCTCCAATGCATTGCGAGCAAAGGGTGATTCGGCGAAAAGCTCGCTTGCCGATGTTTACGGAGGCGGGACGTCAAACACTGCGCAAGAGGCCGCGCGGAAGTGTATGCTCCAGGGCGACCTGCGAGATATGGCGAGCGTGATGTGGGGAAGCGGCAAGGATAAAATTTACAGCATCGGCCTGACGGAACGCACCTACGCCCAGATGTCGAACCGGAGCGACAAGACAGCCAACAACTTCCAGAAAAAGCTGGGCAATGGGTTCGGTTGGGTCACCAATATGGAAAACGGCTCCACGATCCACGGCAAGTACAGCTTCCCCGGCAGTGACGCGGCTCTGCAAGGGCAGGATTATCCCTTCCCCACCGTGCTGCGGGGAACGGACAGCACCGGGGTGACGGTCAACCTCCACTACGGCGCATGGCCCAAGGTGGGTATGCTCTGGAACGAGGGTATTGTCTCTCTGGATCTGATCGCGGACTATGTGCCGTCCTCCGGGGCCACGAAGGAACTGAAACTGAATCTGTTCAATGTACCCGAGGGGACAGGGACGAAATCGCTGGAATTCACTTACAGCCCCGAGGGCGTGGTCACGGCAAAGGCTACCAAAAACGAAACGGGTGACTTTGCGGTCACGCTGAAAGGCGAAGGGACCGGCGCAGCCGAGGTGATCGCGAAGTACGGCGACTACACCGCCCGGCTGATGGTCACGGTCACAGCTGATCTGAAGGTGAACTTGGGAGCGGAAAGCGTTGAACTGAACGTTGGAAACGAAAAGACCGTCCAACTCAAGGCTGTTGACAAGAAGAATCAAGCGCATACAGCCACCTGGACAGTCACCAGTGATGACCCGGCGGTGGCAGAGGTTACCGAGCCTGTTGGTGATGAGATCACGGTCACGGGCGTTGCCGCGGGAGAAACGCAGCTCCGCATCACAGCGACCTGCAAAGTGGGCGGCAAGGACTACACCGCCACGGCGATCCTGCCGGTAACGGTCAAGGAAATAAGCGGCGGAGGCTGAGCAAACACAATGGGACGGCGTTTGCCGTCGGATTTTCCGGGAAAATGAGAAGAAAGGAGGGCGATCCGGATGAAAAAGTTAAAAAACAACAGCGGCGCTACGATCCTGATGGCCCTCCTGCTCATTTTGCTGGCCATGGCGGTTGGTGCGGCGATCCTGACGGCTGCCGTCAGCGCCGCCCACCACATGAAAAGTGACCGGGAAGCCCAGCAGAATTACCTGACGGTCAGCTCCGCCGCGGAGCTGATCCGAGACAGCATCAACGGGCAAACCTATGAGCGGACTTTGACGGTCAAACGCGAGGCTAACCGGGATGAACAGGGAACTGTGACATCGTATACGGAGACACGCACCCTTGATGTAAAGCCAAACCCGCCTTTCCCGGGTCCCATGCAGGCATGGCTCACCGCCTGCGTAAAAAATAGCGACAATAGAAATGTTCTCTATGCCAGCTTTCAGAAATGTGACGATACCATCACCGTAACACTGGATAACGCCCCCGATTTGAAACAAGTGCAGGCGAAATTTTCGGCGCAGGCGGATGGTAAAATTCAGGTTGAGCTGTCTTTGGTACAGGAGAACGGCAAAACGGGGGACGACTGCCGCATGACCCTGACCATGCAGGGGACGCTGACAACAGAGGGGCTGGATACGCTTCCCGCCGAGGAAGAATATGTGAGCACTTACAAGACCATCATCACATGGGGATCTCCGAAGATTGTCAAAGGCATTACGGACAAGGGGGCGGGCGCATGAACAAGCTGCGAGACAACCGGGGCGAAACGCTGATCGAATCGCTGGTCTCCATCCTGATCGCCGTGCTGGCCTTTGGCATTCTGGCCACGTCTGTGGTCATGGCGGAAAAGATCAACGCCAAGACCCGGAACACGAATGTTATGTTCCGGTATGAAGAGGCAACAAAAATAGACGGCAAGAAAGTTGAACTGAAAAGCACTGATAAAACTCAAACCGGCTCCGGCCCGGTGTCGCTCTACGAAAGCAACGGCTATTACTATTACAGCCACGATAAAGCGGGGGCCGGGTCATGAAAAAACTGCGGAATCAAAACGGCCTGACCCTGACGGAGATGCTCTGCACGGTGATCATCGTGCTGCTGTTCAGCAGCCTTGTGGCGGTGGGGGCCAATGCTGCGGTGCGGAGCTTCCGCATTTCCATGGCGGACTCTCAGGCCCAGGAGCTTTGCTCCACGCTGACCACCGCCATCAGCGACAAGCTGCGCTACTGCACGGTGGAGACCGACGCGGTGTTTATTCAGGGCGTGGGCTATGTGAAAGGTACGGCTGAGAATATTTTTACCGTGAATTCTGACAGCGGTCAGGTGTATCTGGGAGAAAATAAATTGCTGGGTGTATACGCCTATCCGGAGGGCTTGAAGGTCCAAGACTTTTCCGTAAAATATGATGGTACGAAAAGGATTTTTACCGTTGCGTTCCAAATCGAGGACCGGCGGGACACCAAGCTGGCCGAGGCCGATTTTCAGGTGAAGCAGATCAATCAGGAGACGAATTAGACAGCATTGTAACCACCGGTTATGCCGGTGGTTACAATGCTGCATTCATAAAATTGCTGACAGCAGATATGGGGGCACAAAAATGACGATCAAGCAGTGTTATCAGGCGATGGGCGCGGATTTTGAGGAGATCTCCCAGCGAATTCCCAGCGAAGCCATGATCCGGAAATTCGCCGTGAAGTTCCCGGAGGACAAGAGCTTTGCGGAGCTGACGAAAGCGCTGGAACAGGGCGACGTGGAAACGGCGTTCCGGGCGGCGCATACCATCAAGGGCCTGTGTCTGACGTTGGGCTTCTCCCATCTGACCGCCCCGGCCAGCGAGCTGACGGAGCTTCTGCGGGCCGGACGGCTGGACGGCAGCGAAGCACTTTACGACCAGCTGGCGCAGGCGTACAACAGAACGGTGGAGCTTCTCCGGGCAGTGGACTGACCGGGGGAGGGAAGCAGGCCGTCGCCGCGGTACATCGCGGCGAAGACCTGCGGTGCATGAATATACAAAAACAAAAAGCGGGCGTTGACACGCTTTTTTGCAAGCGGAAGCAGGAGGGGATGGCTGTATGGAACGACAGACGGTCTTGATCGTTGACGATTCGGAACTGAATCGCATGATGCTGATGGAGATCCTGGGGGAGCAGTATCGCTATATTGAGGCTCAAAATGGGCGGGAGGCTGTCCGGCTGATGGAAAAGAAGCTGACGGTGGATCTGATGCTGCTGGACATCAATATGCCGGAGATGAACGGCTTTCAGGTGCTGGAGCAGATGAACCGCTTCCGGTGGATCGATGAGATCCCGGTCATCATGATCTCCACCGATGAGACCAATCAGGCCATTCAGCAGGCATACGCCATGGGCGTTACGGACTATATCCGCCGCCCCTTCGACACCTTTATCGTGCGCCACCGCGTGGAAAATACCCTGAAGCTCTATGCCAACCAGAAGCGGCTGATGTATCTGGTTTCCGACCAGATCCGGGAAAAAGAGGAAAACAGCAACCTGATGGTGGGAATTCTCAGTCATGTGGTGGAGTTCCGCAACCATGAGGGCGGCGACCATATCCGCAACATCCGCAGCATAACGGAGCTGCTGCTCCGCCAGCTGGTAAAGAAGACGAAGGACTACCATCTCTCCGAGGAGGACATCGCCCTGATCAAAACGGCTTCCGCCCTCCATGATATCGGCAAGATCACCATTCCGGAGGAGATTTTGAATAAGCCGGGGAAGCTGACCTCGGAGGAATTCGCCGTGATGAAGACCCACGCGGCAGCCGGCGCGGTGATCCTGGAGCAGATGACCTTCGGACAGGAAAAGCCGCTGTTCCGTTACGCTTTGGAGATCTGCCGCTGGCACCATGAGCGGTGGGACGGCCACGGCTACCCGGACGGGCTGCGGGGAGAACGGATCCCCATCGCCGCGCAGGTGGTGGCACTGGCAGATGTCTACAACGCGCTGACCAGCGAGCGGTGCTACAAAAAAGCCTTTGATCACGATACGGCCATCGCCATGATCCTGGGCGGAGAGTGCGGCGCCTTCAATCCGCTGCTGCTGGAATGCCTGGCGGACGTATCGCCCCGGCTCCGCATTACGTCCCATGTCCCGCTGGACGGAGATCCCTACCGGCTGGAGGTGAACCGGCTGTCCGATGAGCTTCTGGCCCGGGCCGATCTGCCGCGGAATGACCGGGTGCAGCGGATACTGGAGTCCTTGCAGGAGCGCATCGACTTCTTCGCGTCCTGCAGCGGCGGGATCCAGTTTGAGTTCGATGCGCTTTCCGGTCTGGCGGACATCACCAATTGGGATGAACCGCCCCAGTACCGCCATACGGTGAAGAACGCTGCTCACCCGGAGTGCTTCTACCGCCTGAGTCAGAAGGATTTCCACCGGCTGCAGGAGGCGATGGCTGCCACGACCAAGGAAACACCGGAATTTTCCGTGAGCCTGCTGCTGCCCTGCGGCACGGAGCATCACTGGTGCGACCTGCGGGTGCGGACGCTGTGGTCCGACCGGCAGCCGGAGCACTATGTGGGTGCCGTGGGTCAACTGGTGGACCCGCAGCTCTCCGTCAAAAAGCCGCTGCTGCTGTCGGCCGCGGACGTGAATACGGAGGACGGCACGCAGGCCCTCGCGGCGGAGATGCGCCGTCTGAGAATGGTATTCGATGTTGTCCGCCTTGTAGACCCCACTACCAATTCCGTGTTGGAATTGGACGAGCAGGGCGTTCTCCATCCCAACGGCAGCCACTGTGCGGCCTTCTGGGACAACGACCGCAGCTGCGCCAACTGCATTTCCTCCCGGGCATTTGCCCAGAAAACGACCCTGAACAAGCTGGAATTTACCAATACGGATATGTACTTCGTCATTTCCAAATACCTGTGCCTGAATGGGATGCCCTGTGTGCTGGAAATGCTGTCCAAGCTGAGTGAGGGCCGCTGGATCGACGCCAACGGCACCCGGCTTCTGCTGGATCACAGCCGGGCCGAGAACATGGAGCTGTTCATGGACCCGCTCACGAACACCTATGCCCGGCGGTATTTTGAGTCCTACCGCTCCCATCTGGAGGGCATGGAGCATGTGGCGATCATCGACGTGGACAGCTTCAAGCAGGTAAATGACGTCTACGGCCACCAGACCGGAGACACCGTCCTGCGGGACATTGCCGCCGCGATCCATTCCTGCATCCGCAGTACGGATACGCTGATCCGCTACGGCGGCGATGAATTTTTGCTGCTGTTCCCCAAAATGGACGAGCATATTTTTGCGCGGAAGCAGAACGAGATCCGGGAGGCGGTCCGCCGGATCGTCATTCCGGAGTATCCGGAGCTGCACCTGTCCGTCAGCATCGGCGGCGTCAGCGGCGTGCATCCCCTTGCGGAGGCCATCCGTCAGGCGGACTACCTGATGTATGAAAATAAAGAGAAATATTATACAGAAGGGGAACATATCACCCCCCCCCCGCAAAAGGAAGAAAAAAAAAAAA
>OIXH01001131.1_pt1 | contig 31044 bp, 51 predicted proteins | sample 1587741 | NCBI WGS metagenome assembly OIXH01 (sample SAMEA3888916, study PRJEB22519) | human gut metagenome | biome: human gut; feature: human-associated habitat; material: faeces | place: Denmark | collected 2011 | reverse complement strand
TGATTATAAAATATCCGTAAAGGGCTTGACAAATGACAAGCAATGCTTTATAATATCTAATAGTGATTGGCTCAGTGGTTGGTTTATGGTCAAGACTACTTCTTTCTTTATTGTTTTACTCCTTTCAAAAGTAGCAGAGCAGCATCGAGAAATCGGTGCTGTTTTGCTTTATACTTGACTTTTTTATAATATGTGATACAATATATATGCTTCATGCGTGTCTACAAAGGTGCTCGGCTTCGGCTGGGTGCTTTTGTTTTTTAAAAAAGTTTAAAAAGTTTTTAAAAAACTATTGACAAATGTAACAACATAATGTATAATATAACTGCAAGACAAAGAAAGGAGACATAAAAATGACGAAAGGATTTTTAACTATCGCCGCAGTGCTGGCACTTGTCCTGATTTTCGCGGCGGCAGCTGTCCCGGAAGAAATCACGATACCTGAGACGGAACCGATTATTGCGCCTGAATCGACGGTATCGGCGCAGATACCTACAGCACGCTACCAGTTGACCGCAGACGAGCGAGAGCTTATATGCGAGGTTGTTATGGCTGAATCGGGAACAGAGCCGTTTGACGGCAAAATGGCAGTCTCACAGTGTATCTTGAATGCTTGCGAGCAAACAGGGAAAAGACCCGCCGAGATTGTGACCGAATACGGTTACACCGAACGCCGGGTAGAACCGAACGCAGAGACGAGGGAAGCCGTCGCCGCGGTCTTTGATGCCGGCGAGACGGTGACAGACGCAGAGATTCTTTATTTTTATGCGCCGGAACTGGTATACAGCGAGTGGCACGAATCGCAGACCTATGTCTGTACGATAGGCGGTCACAGGTTTTTCGCCTAACTTACATAGAAAGGAAGAAAAGAAAATGATTTTAAAATTCGCAATTCAGACGGTCTTTGGAATCCTGCTTGTCGTGGGCATTATTTACGGATTTATAAAAGAAGACAAGCTTATCGCATTTGAGGATAAGATTGCAGAAAAGTTTAAAAAGCGTTAATCAAGGCTGACGAGCTTTTGCAAAGTGGCTTGATAGAGTCAATCATATAATACCTCCAAAGGCAGAGCTTGCGCCCTGCCTTTTTGCCTTTTTACGATATAATTATAGTATGCCGCCATTTTGGACTCAGGAGACTTCGCGCCCATCTGATACGCCTGCGCGCCCCGGATTCCGTTAACGCTGATGATACCGCGCTCTAAATTCTGCGCACAGTTTTGACAGTTCTGCGTGTAGTTTTAATAATAAAGTGAACGAAGCAAACACGAAAAAGCCCGCAAAAAACTTTAAAAAAGTTCAAAAAATTTTTAAAAAAATGTTGACAAGCGCAACCGAATAATATATAATATAGTCACAAGGTCAAGGAAGACCAATAAAAAAGAAAGAGGTAAAAGCAATGTTTATTTGCAAAGACTGCGGAAGCGTTTTTGAGTGCCCTGACTACACAGAGGAGAATGTCGGCGAGTACTGCGGACAGCCCGCATTTCAGGCGATTGACCTTTGCCCGTACTGCCACTGCGACGAGTTTGAAGAGGCGAGAAAGTGCGAAATCTGCGGCGAGTGGAAATCGGAAGATGACATGGAATGCGATGTCTGCCATGACTGCATGAATGAGCACAAGTACGATTTTGACTATTGCGAGAGCTTGTGCGGAGATGAGACGGAGGCAGTACAAATTAACGCGTTGTATGCGTCGCTTTTAACACCGCGTCAGATTGACATGATACTGCGCCGTGAGCTGAAGCAGGCTAACGCGATTCAGCCGCTGGACTGCACGGAATTTATCGATTCTGACCGCACATGGTTCGCCGACAAAATGATAGAAAAGGAGGCGAAATAATGGAACATGAGATGATAGCCGTACCGATGCCACGCGAACTGTATGAGAGCATCTGCAAGCTTGCCAAACAGAACAACCTAACAAAAGCGGCGCAGACAAGAATTTTAATCAAGAAAGGACTTGAACACATTGGATAATTATTTTAACGACCTTTACGCGGTCAATGTCAACGGACACACAGAAAAGAAGAACGGTCTCACATATCTCTCGTGGGCGTGGGCGTGGGGCGAGATTAAGAAAAGACACCCCGACGCGACATACACCGTCTACGAAAATGCCGACGGCTGGAACTACCACACCGATGGGCGCACCTGCTGGGTAAAGACCGGAGTAACCGTCAACGGAATCGAGCATATAGAATATCTGCCCGTTATGGACTATAAGAACAAGTCAATCTCAACCGAGAATGTAACAAGCTTTGATGTCAACAAGGCGATACAGAGGTCACTGACAAAGGCTTGTGCGCGTCATGGTTTAGGGTTGTATATTTACGCGGGAGAAGATTTGCCCGAAGAAGAAGCCGCCGAAAAGCAGGACGCGAGCAGGAATGCCAAAAATATCGCCGCAAACAACATTATAAGCGGACTTGCGAAGGCACGCGGGAAAAGTGACGGCGAAATTTTAAACGCGCTTATGAGGCAAATTTCGAAGCCTGAGGGCACAACAATAGAAAGCCTTGAATACGATGACCTTATGGACGCGATAAAAATCTTGAACGATTGGAGGCTAAAAGTGGATGGAAGTAAAAAATCTTGACTGGTTTCAGGACAGCGCGGGCTTCGGCTTGCGCGTGTCCGTGGACTGTCCGAACTACGCCAAAGAGCTTGTTGACGCTTTCAAATCCGACAACAGACCCTATGAAATCGACATAAGACCCGCCGGGACTAAAAGAAGCCTTGACGCTAACGGATATTTTTGGGCTTTATGCGGCAAGCTTGCGGCAAAAACGCGAGTCCCAAAAGCGGACATATACAGGAATTATGTCAAGAATATAGGCGGCAATTATGACACTGTTTGCGTGCAGGATAAAGCGGTGCTTAGGCTTGTCACGCGGTGGAGCAAGAACGGCTTAGGCTGGATTGCAGAGCCGTTTGAGAGCAAAATACCCGGCTGCACAAATGTAAACTTGTATTATGGTTCGTCTACATACGATACCGCGCAGATGTCACGCCTGATTGACCTTGTTGTGTTTGACTGCAAAGAGAACGGTATAGAGACGATGACCCCCGAGGAACTGGCAAGGCTGAAAGGCGCGTGGATGAGTGAATAGCATTATGCAGACGGAACATAATTGCTTTTTGTGTGGGCGCGCTGATTGGCTGGAAAAGCACCACATCTTTGGCGCGTCCAACCGAAAAAACAGTGAAAAATATGGCTTGACCGTGTATTTGTGCCACTGGTGCCATAACGAACCGCCGGACGGCGTACACCACAACGCAAACAACCGTCACCGCCTACAGAAATTGGCGCAGGAAAAGTTTGAAGAGGTCTATCCCGACCTTGATTTTATAAAAATTTTTGGGAGGAATTACAAATGGTAAGACAGAATTGCTTTGCTTATGGCTCAGCAACAGAAAACGGCTGCAAAGTGTTGATAAAGCGCGATTGCGACAAATGCAAGTTTTTTAAAACCACAAACGACGACGAAATTGAAAAGCTTAACTGCGAACTCAGAATCCGTCGCGTATACGGAATGTCATCAAAAGAATTTTTAGATAGCAGGAGGACAAACGACAATGATTAACAATGTAACACTTATCGGAAGACTGACCGCAACGCCTGAGCTCAGGCAGACCACCACAGGAAAAACAGTGGTATCATTTTGTATCGCTGTTGAAAGACGATTCGACCGCGCTACATCGGATTTTATCAACATAGTGGCGTGGAACAAGACCGCAGAATTTGTCGGCAAATATTTTGCAAAAGGCGATTTAATCGCTCTGACTGGCAGCATACAGACGCGCAAATATGAGGACAAGGATGGCAACAAGCGCACGGTGTTTGAGGTACTGGCGGATGATGTCAGCTTTTGCGGTAAGAAAGAAAAATCCTCAGAGCCCGAGTTTGAGGAAATAAAAATAAGCGGCGACTTGCCGTTTTGATTTATGCCGAGTGTAATTAAATTTTAAAAAACGCTTGACATTTGTCCTAAAATCAGTTATAATAAAGAGGATGAGAGGTCAGGTTACAAGCCGCTTATCGGGTTGTGATATTGCGTACGAGGCGGTATCGCGACGAAAACAAAATATCACAGCCCACGCCCTTTGCGTTGATTTGCTCGTACCTTATCAATGCAGAGGGCTTTTACTTTAAAAATGGGAGGAAAACAAAATGGCAACATTTAAGGCTAAATTTAGAAAGTATTGGTGCGATTATTGTTCCGAGTATACGGAAATAAGGACAAGCAGCATAGACGAGATATTGGAGTATGTTTACAAAACGCATAAAGAGAGCGTTTATCCGCAGGCGAGTAAATTTTGGTGCAAAGGTAAAACAAGTACAGGGTTTGCTTCTTTGGAAGCCAATAATTCTTTGATAGAGAAGTGCGGCTATAGAGGTTCTCTATGGCTTGAACAGATTACATATTTCAAGGGCGACGGCAGCGACGAGATTATTATTTTTAGCAAGTACGATAGATACATTTCGCCTAAAGCAAACGAAGCATTTGATGCTTTTGGAAAAATTGCAAAACACAGAGATGAAAACAAAAATTTTGGCGATTTTTAAGGGAGGGAACAAAATGAACGAAGTCACGGATAAAAATTACATAGTAATTCAATCTTTTATGGTGTCAGAGCTGGGGTTGAAGGGAAACGAGCTGCTGATATATGCTATTATATTCGGCTTTTCTCAGACCACGGGGCAGGCATTTCACGGCAGTCTTACATACCTCGAAAGATGGACTAACAGCACACGCCCCACGGTTATTGCGTCGCTCAAGTCATTGGTAGAAAAAGGGCTGATAGAGAAAGAAGAGCAGACAATAAACGGCGTTAAGTACTGCAGCTACCACGTGGTAGATAATTCAACCGACGGCGAAGAAACTCCGCAAGGGGTAGTAAAAAATTTTAACGGGGGTAGTAAAAAAACTTTACACGGGGTAGTTAAAAATTTTAACGAAGGTAGTAAAGAAATTTTACCCAATAATATATTATATAATATAGTTGATAATATAGTAGATAATAATATTGTCGAGAACTCCGAAAAGAATGACATGAAAGTCATAACAGAAATAGTTGACTATCTAAACGAAAAATCACACAAGAATTACAGGCCTAACAACAAAACAACAATTAGACATATTAACGCAAGGCTGAAAGAGGGTCGCATCTTATCAGATTTTAAACAGGTGATAGACAATAGATGCGCTACATGGCTTGGCACGGATATGGAGCAATACCTGAGACCGTCCACGCTGTTTGGCTCAAAGTTTGAGGACTATTTAAATGCACCTGCGCCGAAACTTAGAGGGGGCGATGGGCGAATATTGAGTGATGAAACAAACGGCTGGGAAGCTGCATTCGACTGGATGTCTGGAGGCGATAAAAATGTTTGACGAACTTATCAACGAGCTTGAACAAAAATCAAAAGAAGCTATCAAGACAAACGAAGGCGATTATATCGAAAACAATCTGTTGCACTGCGGAAAATGTCACACGCCGAAACAGTGCGAGGTCATTATCTGCGGCAAGCTTCGCCGCCCGTACTGTCTGTGTAAATGCGAATCTGAGCGCGTGAAAGCAGAAGAGCAGGAAAAGAAACAGCGCGAAAGAGAAGCGAGGATAGCCAAAAGAATAGAAATTGCATTTGATGATTCGACGATGCGCGAAATGACTTTTGAAAAAGACGACAAATTAAACCCGGAGCTGTCGAACGCATTTGAAAAGTATGTTGAAAACTTTGCGGCAATGCGCGACAGAGGGCAAGGGCTTTTGCTGTTTGGGAAAGTCGGATGCGGGAAAACCTATTATGCGGCGGCGATTGCGAACGCTTTACTTGATAAAGGCTATTCGGTCAGATTTACCAATTTTGCGCGAATAGCAAATGAACTCGGAGCTACATTTGACAAGCAGGATATCTTTGACGAGTTGAACAGTTATAGCTTGCTGGTACTGGACGACCTCGCGGCAGAAAGAAAAACAGAGTATATGGCAGAAGTCGTGTACAATGTCATAGACGCAAGATATCGCGCAGGACTGCCGATAATCATAACAACTAATCTGACGAGGAATGAGCTGCTTCGCCCGGAGACGATAACAGAGCGACGCATATATGACCGCCTCCTTGAGAAGTGTGTAGCGGTAGAGGTCAAGAACGAAAACCGCAGGCAAAAGGATTTGGGCAGGAGCCAAAAAGAAATGCGTGAAATTTTAGGAATAGAGTAAAAAAACTATTGACAAAAGCAACACAACGATATATAATATAATAAAAGGGAGGTAAACAAAATGATTGGCGCAAAACGCCTATTAGCCGACTGCAGTTTGGTAAAGTTTGAAAGGAGAGAAAAGAATGACATTATTAGAATTACAGAAATTACTTGGTGAGACAATTCAAGGAGTAAAGGACGGAGTGGCTGATGTTGATAAGGCGAAGGCAATAGCAAGTCTTGCAAAGCAGATGATAAACAACGCCGACATTGTTTTACGAACAGATAAGTTTGTAAACAACAAAGGCAAGAGAATTGACGGAATGGTGGGAGATGGCAAGGATTAACTTCACAAAAGAACAAGACTGTTTTTTGCGTGATAATATTCACAAATGCTATACAGTATATGATTTGACAGAATTGTTTAACAAACAATTTCCCGAACATTTCACTAATGCACGTAATCTGCAAAAGCATCTTTCAAAGTTGGAGTTGAGAAAAGGAACTCACAACATCAGGAAAGAAAAAATTCATAGCAAAAATCCTGTCGGAACGGTGATTGTAAATAAGGACGGTAAAAAAGCGAGAGTTAAAACTGAAAACGGCTATATTCAGGCAAATGCTTATTTCAAAAATAAATATTTTGGAGAACAAGCAAAGGACAAAATGTTAGTACACTTGAATGGAAATTATGGAGATTTTACAAAGAACAACCTTGCGTTAGTATCAAAATCTATTTATTCATCTTTGATGTGGAGAAAATGGATTTTTAAAAACCCTGAACTAACAAAGACTGCAATTTTAACCGCACAGTTGCTTGAACTTTTCCCAGATTTGCGTCACAACGAAAATCAATATTACAAGATGAAAAGAGAACGATGAAGAAACAAAAGGAGGCAAACAAAATGAAGATAGTTTTAGACGATGGAGCATACAAACCCTACAAGGCACATCCCGAAGATGCAGGATTTGACATCATGGCAAGGGAGAGTCAGATAGTACCAGCGCATGGCAGCGCAATATTTGACACAGGCGTACATATCGAGATACCGAGCGGATATGTCGGATTTCTCAAGAGCAAGAGCGGACTTAATGTTAAACACGGCATAACGAGCGAGGGTGTTATTGATGCGGGCTATACAGGCAGTATCTGCGTCAAGCTGTACAACAACACCCAGATTCCCTACATGGTCGAAAAGGGCGATAAGATATCGCAGCTCGTTATTTTGCCGATTTACAGCGACGAGCTTGAAGTCGTCGACAGTCTTGACGAGACGGCGCGCGGCAATAACGGATTCGGCTCAAGCGGGAGGTAAAAATATGATTTGTAAAGATTGCATACACAATGAAGTTTGCTATAGGCGGGAAGTCTGCAACGACATTGAAGAGCATATAAGAAAGTTGGGCTGTATGGATTTTGTTGCTCGCGCTGATGTACAAGGGATTAAGCACGGTGAGTGGATTGAAACTCAAGAGCCGTTGGGCTGGTGCGATGTTGATTGCGCTGAATGTTCTGTTTGCCACGAAAGTTGGATTATAGACGAAGACTCAAGCATTGACGATTACGAATGTATGTGGCACTACTGCCCGAACTGCGGCGCAAAAATGGACGGAGGTAACAACAATGACTGACAGAGAACGACTGACCGCTTTACTTATGGCAGGAGCGGGTGATTGCTTAGGTAAAGGCGGAGCGTTAAATTGCTCAAGAATTGCCGACTATCTTCTTGAACACGGCGTTATCGTGTTGCCGTGCAAAGCAGGTGATACACTCTATTGCGAAAGTGCAATTAAAGGACACATTACATATTTAAAAGCACCTGACCTTGAATGGATTTTTGAAAACAGGGAAATTTTCGGAAAAGACATATTCCTCACCCGTGAAGAAGCGGAACAAGCGTTAAAGGAGCGTGAAAACAATGCCTGAATACATAGAGCGTGAAGCGTTGCTTGACGATATAGATGCCGCAATGCAAAACACAGGAATGGGGGTTATTGTAGGACAGACATTAAAACGCTATGTGAAAAGGCAACCCGCCTCCGATGTTTCAGAGGTTATCAGGTGTAAAAACTGCAAAAAATATGAACTTATGAAATCTAACGGTAAGCATTTCTGCAACGAGTTTGGCGGGTTTGTTACTGAAGAAGATTTTTGCAGTCGTGGTGAACGGAAAGAGAGGTGATACCAATGCCTGACGCAGACAGATGTGTCTGTTGCGGAGAAATAGTCCCTGAAGGGCGGCAGGTGTGCCCGCAATGCGAGCAAAAAAGATACATTTACACTATCCCCGATATCCCGCCGTCGCTCAATAAGTTCGCCGGGCGCGAGAATGTCTGGGCTTATAGAGCGGACAAGAAGCAGTGGCAAGCCCTTTGTGCGGCGTACTGCCGACCGAAGCCGTCCGAGCCGATTAAAAAGTGCGTTGTCAGAATTACATACTTCTTCCGCACGAGGCAACGGCACGACCCCGACAATTACAACGGCAAATTTATCCTTGACGGCTTGCGGGAAGCCGGGATAATCGAAGATGATAGCTTTTCAAATGTCGAGCTTCAGCTCTGCGGCAGCTACGACAAAGAAAATCCGCGAACAGAAATAACAGTAAAGGAGATTTAAAAATGGATTGCAGCAAAACGATAGATTTCTTTGCCGAAGCAAAAAGGTTTTGCGATTCACGCAATGTGTGCATGTCCGATGCAACTGACAAAGAGCAATGCCCGCTGCTTGCTTTTTGTGCCCAAAAACGACCAGTTTGTGCCAAAGATATTAAAACGGCAATGGAAACTGTGCAAAAATGGAGCGACGAACACCCGAAGAAAACATACGCACAGGACTTTTTTGAAAAATTTCCAAAAGCGCAGAAAAAATCAGATGAAAGTCCGTTTGTATGCAGAAAAAGAATCTACGGCAAAACACGCCCGACATTTGAGGACTGCGATTATACGGGGTCTTGCAAGAGCTGCTGGAATGAACCAATGGAGGAATAACAATGCACGAAACAAGAGACGCAGCGCGTGAGCTGCGAATGCAGGGCTTAACCTTTGAAGAAATAGGCAAAAAGCTTGGGGTGTCAAAACAGAGAATCGCGCAGTGTTGCGCAGGAATGAATCCCGAAGCGACGGCTTGGGCTTGCCGCATAAAAGACCTCGACTGCATAATTTACCCAAATCTTAAAAAGTGGATGCTGGAAAACAAAGTATCGATATCCGAGATGATGCGCAGAATAGGACAGGACACAGGGAGCAGGCGTTCTGAAAGCTTCAGAAACAAACTAAAGGGAAGAACGCAACTGACAATAACCGATATAAAAAAAATACTTGCCGTGACTGGCGGAACATTTGAACAGATGTTCGAAAACGATTGATTTTTATTGCCGGTTATGATATAATATTATGCGGAGGGATATTATGCAGATAATACAGAAAAAGCTTGCGGACATTGTGCCGTATGCAAACAACACAAAGAAGCACGATGAGACACAGATTAAAAATGTCGCAGAAAGCATCAAGAAATACGGATGGGTGCAGCCGATTGTCATAGACAATGACGGCACAATCGTTATCGGTCACTGCCGAGCCCTTGCAGCTGAGAAGCTGGGAATAGAAGAAGTGCCTTGCGTGGTGGTCAGCGACCTGACAGAAGAAGAAATAAACGCGCTGAGAATCGTTGACAACAAGACGAACGAAAGCCCGTGGGACTTTGACCTGTTGAGCGCGGAACTGCCCGAAATTGATTTAAGTGATTTTGAGTTTGACTTCGGAATTGAGGACGAGGAAGAAGAAACCGAGATTGTGGAAGATGAAGCCCCCGAAGTTGACGAGGATACAGAGCCGATTACAAAGCTGGGCGATATTTGGCAGTTGGGCAGATGGGTATACTGCAAGAAATGCGGTAAAAAACACTTTATCCGTTGACAAAATTGATGTGCGGTGATATAATATAAGAGGAGGTGCTTATATTATGTTGTGCAATATTTGCGGAAAAGAGTTTGAGCCGAAACACTTTAATCAAAAGTTGTGTTCGGATGAATGCAAAAAACGGGCTCGGAAGATTTCTCTTGAAAAATACAAAAAGTCCGATAAAGGCAAGGAAGCGTTAAAGAGATGGCATCAAAGCGACAGATTTAAGGAAAACGAAAAGAAATACCGAAAGAATCCTGTTGCAAGGCGTAAGGCTGTATTGAGGCAAAAAGAGTATCTAAAAAACAATCCCGAAGCGGTTAATAAAAAGCGTGAAAGGGATAGGGCATATGGACAAACAGAAAATGGCAGGTTGATAAACAATAAGGCTACTGCAAAATACCGAAAGACAGAAAAGGGTAAACTTTCTAGCAGAAAGCAGAAATATATAAGAAGAGCCGCAGGAGAAGTTGATAAGGATTATATATCAACATTGCTTGACGGGAATATATGTTATTATTGTGGATGCGAAATAAAAGATAAGAAAACATTAGACCATAAAATTCCCGTAACAAAAGGCGGTACAAACGAAAACGAAAATCTTGTGTTGTCTTGTTTGCATTGCAATACTCAAAAGGGAAATAAGACCGAAGAAGAATATAGGAAGTGGCTAAATGATAAAGATAACTTGTGATTGCGGACATACCGCTGAATATGACGAAAGCGAAATTCATTCTCACCGTCTTATGTGCGGTGATAGCACCGATAAGACAACCGTGGAATTGCTGATGGACGGCAAGAAAGCGGATATGGTGTTTACTGACCCTCCGTATGGAATGAACCTTGACACCGATTATAGCGGTATGAAAAATAACCTTGATTTTGCAAAAAGTAAAAACTTTACAGGTGGAAAGAAATATGAGCAAGGCAAGGTTGATGACTTTAGTCCGTCAATGATTGATGCGGTTTTGTCTATTGATGCAAAAGAAATGTTTTTGTGGGGCGCAGATTACTTTGCCGAACTTTTGCCTTGCAAGAATGATGGAAGTTGGATTGTGTGGGACAAGAGAGCCAACGGCAACGATGACATAGAAGAAGATTATTCAAGCGACAAAATGTATGGCAGTTGCTTTGAGCTGTGTTGGAGCAAAAATAGGCACAAAAGAGATATTGCAAGAGTGAAATGGGCAGGTGTTTTTGGAACAGAACAAGAGTTTGACCACAAGAGATACCACCCAACACAAAAGCCAATAAAACTTGCAGAGTGGTTTTTGAAAAGATATAGCAAATATGGACATATCGTAATAGACCTGTTTGGTGGTAGCGGCTCAACCCTTATCGCTTGCGAACAGTTAGGTCGCACTTGCTATATGATGGAACTTGACCCAAGGTATTGCGATGTCATTATTAAGCGGTGGGAAAACTTAACGGGAGAAAAGGCGGTGCTGTTGAATGACGATTGAAGAAGCAAAAGCGGCTATAGCAAAGACTAAAAGCCCATACTTAAAAAGAGACCTTGAAAAATTCATTGCGCGACAAGAAAAGAAAAGCAAAAGGAGAGCTTGAATGCTTAGAAGAATAGCAAAGGCACTTGAAATATGTGCTAAAATAAGCCTTGCGAGGTGATAATAATGGCAAAGAAAATGCCGGAGGGCAGACCGTTCACAACAGAGACGGCTAAAGAGTGCGGACACAACGGCGGAAAAGCGTCAGGGGAAGCGAAACGCAAAAAGAAGCTCTTGAAGGACTGCCTTAATGAACTTTTGGCAAGCGAAATCACTGACAAAAACGGAGTAACAAGAACAGGAAGCGAAGCTGCTGCTGTTACGCTATGGAGAAAGTTTATGAAAACGGGAGACCCGCGAATTTTTGAAGTGATACGCGACACAGCAGGTGAGAAGCCCGTGGATAAAGTGGAGCAGGTCACGGAGATAAAAGTGGACTGGGAAGATGAAAATAACGATTAACAAAAAAGGAATATTGCCGTGCTACTTGCCGTATATAAGAGACTATGAGACGCGAGTCAATGTCTTTTACGGCGGCGCAGGCTCGGGCAAGTCCTATTTTGTTATGCAGAAAATCATCTTAAAGGCGTTAGACAGTCAAAGAAAAGTTTTGATTGTGCGAAAAGTCGGGGCAACGCTAAAGGAGAGCGTATGGTCATTGACGCTGGAACTCATACACACGGGCGGGCTTACTCCGACGGTCAAGCAAATCAATAAATCAGATTTAACAATAGAGTTCTTGAACGGCAGCATTCTTCTGTTCAAAGGCTTAGACGATAGCGAAAAAATCAAATCCATTAACGGAATAACAGACATAGTGATAGAAGAAGCGACAGAAATAATGCTTGATGATTTTACTCAGTTAAACCTCCGCTTAAGGTCAAAAAAGCCGAACAATCAGATACACTTGATGTTCAATCCCGTATCAAAAGCTAATTGGGTATACAAGTATTTTTTTGAATCAAAGCCCGATAACTGCGTAATAGTCCAAACAACATACCGAGACAACCCGCACCTGCCAAAAGAGTATGTTGAGTCGCTTCACGCCCTGGAAAACAAAAATCCCGCCTATTATAAAATATATGTGCGCGGAGAATTTGCGACACTTGACAAATTGGTATTCCCGGTTATCCACAAACGCATAATCAGCGAGGACGAACTAAAAGACGCGTGGTTCTGGGCGGGAATGGACTTCGGATATACAAACGACCCGACGGCGATTACATGGGGCTATTACAATCCCGTTCAAAACGACTTGTATATTACCGGGGAATATGATAAAATAGGAATGACAAATGATGTTATCGCGGAAACGCTTGTATCGTTAGGACTGAGCAAGGAAAAGATTGTAGCGGATAGCGCAGAACCGAAGTCAATAACAGAACTGAGGAACCTCGGAATTAAAAGAATCATAGCAAGTGTAAAGGGCGCGGACAGCGTCAAGAACGGAATCGACAGAATGCAAAGGTGCAACATAATCATTGACGAACGCTGTACAAAGACGATAGAAGAGTTTGAAAACTACACTTGGCAGAAAGACAGAAAGACGGGTGAATACATTAATCAGCCTGTTGACAGTTACAATCACCATATCGACTCCATAAGATATGGCATACAAACGGTCATAAACAAGAAGCGCGGGAAAACCGCCGAATATAAATCTATATTGTGAGGTAGAAATATGACAGAATCAGAGCTGATAGAGCGCGTAAGAGATATGAAGGAATTAGAGCTGAAAGAGCGCGTAAGAGATATGCGCGACAAAAACAGACGGTATGAAAAAGAGATAGCAGACTTTGAAAAAATCGTTGAAAGGCTGGATGCTGAAAAGACCGAATTAAAGGATATCAAAGCAGACCTTGAAGGCGAGAACAGACACCTTGCAGAGCGCGTCAAACTGTTAGAGCACAAGAGAGACGAGCTGATTGACGAGCTGAAAAGAGTCGGCGGGGACAAGGAGCGCGACATTGTTGTGGGTCAGTTAATGGCATACCGTCAAATGTTTAGAATGATTTTAGAGCGTGGCAAGGAGTGATTTAATATTAAAACTTATCAGGATTTAATGGAAGTCGGCAGCAACGAGGAAGCGCGAATCTCTTTTGTGCTGGACGCGATAAACGAGCACAAGGGAAGCAAGGCTTACAAAATCGCGCTTGACGCTGACGCATACTGGCGCGGAGAAAATCCGACCATTATGAAGTATGAAAAAATCATCTACGATATGCAGGGCAAGGCTCATATCGATAGGTGGACGGCAAATCACAAGATAGCGACAAACTTTTTTTACTTTGCGGTAACGCAGGAAAATCAGTTCTTGCTGTCAAACGGTGCTAACTTTGGCAAAGATGACACAAAAGAAAAGCTCGGCAAAAACTTTGACACACAGCTGCAGAAGTTGGGTATATATGCCCTCTGCGGCGGCGTGTCTTTCGGCTTTTTTAACCTCGACCACATTGATGCGTTTTCTCTGCTTGAATTTGTTCCGCTCTACGATGAAGAGAACGGCGCGTTAATGGCTGGCATAAGATTTTGGCAGATAGCAGATGATAAGCCGCTGAGAGCGACGCTCTACGAGCTGGACGGCTACACGGACTACATCAAAGACAATACAGCGAGAGTCCTAAACCCGAAAAGACCGTACAAGATACAGATAGCCCACACAGAAGCGGACGGCGACTATATCTATGACGGCGAGAATTACCCTGAGTTTCCCATTGTGCCGATGTGGGCAAACGATAAAAAGCAGTCGGAGCTTGTCGGCAGGCGCGGAACACTGGACGCTTTCGACCTGCTTAATTCTAACCTTGTTAACAATGTCGAGGACGCAAACCTCATATACTGGGTTCTGACAAACTGCAACGGAATGGACGAGGTAGACGACGCAAAATTTATTGAGCAGATTAAATCGAGTCACATTGTACACGCAGACGGCGACGCAGGAGCAAAGGCAGAGGCGCACAGCGTGGAAGTGCCCGTGAGCGCGTCGGAACTGTCAATCGAGACAATACAGGACAGACTATATAAAGACTTTATGTGCTTCAACCCCACTTCGCTTTCAGGCGGCAACAAGACCGCAACGGAAATCAATGCAGCGTATGAGACGCTCAACAACAAGGTGGACGCTTATGAGTATTGCGTCAATGAGTTTGTCATGGCGATACTCAAAATTGCAGGGATAGAGGACGAAGTCTCTTTTACCCGCTCTCAGCAGTCGAACAAAGGCGAACAAATGGAAATGATTTTGTCCGCCGCCGAATACCTTGACGATGACACGATAACAGAACAAGTCTGCAATATCCTTGGACTTGGCGACAGAATAGACAAGATTATCGCTAACAAAAGGGCGGAAGAAGTCGGTAGAGTTGAACCCGATAACGCGCCTGACGATATACAGGACGCGGGAGAGGCGATTGACACGGCGGAAGATGTCGTAGGCAGGCAGTTAAACGGCGCACAGACGCAGAGCCTTATACAGGTGCTCGGACAGCTTAGCGCAGGCATCCTGTCGGAGGGTCAGGCGGTTAATGTTATCAAAACGGCTATCGGCGTAACAAAAGAAGAAGCCTTGGCGATTATAAGAGGTGATTAAATGATTAAACTTGCAGACGGCAGAGAAAGCCTATATCAGTGGGACACGGGCAGACAGGTTGAGTGCGACGCTGAACAGGTGCATTTTTCAAACCACCACTACGGCACAAGCATAGATGTAGACGTTCAAAACGGCAAGGCAACGATACCGAATCAGCTGTTGACAAGCGCAACACCGATAAAGGCGTGGGCTTGGGTTACGGATAGCAACGGCGAATACACAAAAGAAGAGCAGATATTCTTAGTTGCCAAAAGAAACAAGCCTTCCGATTATGTGTATACGCCCGCAGAGATTAAGACTTGGCAGGATTTGCAGAATCAGATAGGTGACTTAAACAATCTGACGACTGCGCACAAAGACAATCTCGTCAACGCAATAAATGACGCGGCAGGAAGCGGAGGCGGAGCGTCAACCGCCGAAGATGTCAGTTATACAAACACGCAGTTGCCGAATGTTGCAAATGTTAAGACGGCACTTGACGAGCTCGTTTCTAAGTCCCACAGCCACGATAACAAAGATACACTCGACAAGCTCTCTGCCTCAAACGGCAAACTCCAATATAACGGCTCTGATGTCGGGCTCAAAGGTGATAAAGGTGCGGACGGCGCAAACGGTATAACGCCGACAATTGGCGCTAATGGTAATTGGTACTTAGACACTACCGATACAGGCAAACCGTCGCGCGGCGAAAAAGGCGATAAGGGAGACAAAGGCGATACGGGAGCGCAAGGCGTACAAGGCATCCAAGGTGAAAAAGGTGACAAAGGTGACAAGGGTGACACAGGAGCTGCCGGAGCGGACGGTTATACGCCTGTCAGAGGCACTGACTACTGGACGGCGGCGGACAAGGCAGAGATAGTCAACGACACGCTTGCCGCCCTGCCGAAGTGGACAGGAGGTAGTTACTGATGGCATATGATAAGGTAATTGACAGCGCACAACTGAACGCAGACCTTAAATCTGTTGCTGACGCAATCAGGGACAAAGGTAACACGACCGAGAAGCTTTCATTTCCTGCCGGTATGGTCAGTGCAATCGGAGACATTAAAACGAAAGAATCGGTCACATGGCATCAATGTCCGGACGCACCGAGAAATTTTGTCAATGACGTAACCTATGACCCAAGTGATTATAGTACATCACAAATTGAGAATTATGCACCTGCAACTGCATTGCAAAGTAATACTAAACCTATTGGTAAAACTGTTGACGGCATCACATATTACAATCAAGTACCAAATATAGAAACTCCATTTGCATCCACTAATGCATCAGGCACATTAAAGCCTCTTGACCAGTTGAGATGGTTTAATACAACTGTAGCTATAATGAGCCCTTATTCACTTGGTGTTAATACAAGAGACCTTGGTGGTTGGGCTTGTGATGGCGGTAAAGTCAAATATGGTATGCTTGTCAGAGGCGGAGAGCCTAATGAAGTTGACAAAGGTCTTATGGTGAATCAAGTAGGTATCAGAACAGAATTACAACTATTACCAAAAAGTGAAGCAAAACACACATATTCAGTTTGGGGCATAGATTTTTATGCTAACCCTGAAGAAGCAAGTTATGTAGCTTATTCACTTTCTCCTAAATCTTTATGGAAATTTTATCTGCAAGTAGTATTTGATTCTGTCTCACATGATAAACCTGTATATTTCCATTGCGGCATAGGTGCTGATAGAACAGGCACAATTGCAGTTATGCTTGAAGCGTTACTTGGTGTATCTCAAAGTGATATTGACAAGGACTATGAGCTGACCAATTTTTGTGTAGTACAGCCTACGTATCCCAGAAGAAGAAATGTTGATATGTACAAAAACTATATAAACCAAATCAAGAATGTTCCTTTGGTTGGTGGGCTGTCAGACACATTTGCCAATCATGCAATCTCATTTGCTGTATCTCTTGGATTTACTGCAGAAGAGATAAATGCTTACAGAAACGCCTGTATTGATGGTACACCTACACAGATTACACTTAATTTACCTGCTTATACTATTACAAATAATCTTACTGATATTGTCAACAGTAATACAGATACAAGTATAACTCAATATCAAGACTACACGGCTGATTTAAGTGTGGAAAATGGGTATGTCATATCTGATGTACAGATAAAACTTAATGATACTGATGTAACAGGCCTGTATTTCACAGGTACTAAAACTACTTTAAATTACTCCATACAGAAAAATCTTACTAATTGTCATCTTAATGGTAAAAATACTGTCATAGCAGGACAATCCTATGTAGCGGAATTGATAGCCGATAGAGGATTTACTATGGATGGAGCCACTATAACAATTACTATGGGAGGCACTGATATGTCAACATATTATTCAAACGGAAAAATTGCTATTCCTAATGTAACGGGTGATATAATTATTACTGCAACGGCTGTTCCGTCTGCTTCTGCGTATACGAACCTTGCAGACCCGTCAAGTGAAGATTGGAAGGACGGATATAGAATCACTTCGACCGGAATAGTTGCACAATCAGGCAAGACAACATCTAATCCGATTGATGTCGTGGTTGGGGATGTAATCCGTGTAAAAGGTGTAAATTTTGCCGCGAACGCAGACAGGTATCAGATTGAGGGTAAAAATTCAGAAGGGACAAATGTTACAAACAGAGCGTACATTTCTGCTTTGCCTGACAGTGTGCTTGAATATTCTCTGGAAGGAGATATCCATACATTCACGGTCATATATTCTGCTCTTGCATCTGACGGAAAACTGCGCTTTGCGTTTAGCACACCTACGGATGCAAGTGCTGTAATTATTACACGAAATGAAGAAATCAACTAATATAATTCCTTTCGGCAACGGTCAAGGTACTATACTGCACTATGTACCGTCGCAGCTCGTCGGGATATATTTTGAGGAGGTAATGATATGAATATCTGCGTATCAATCGGTCACGGAAAATCAGCGAAAGGCGGCTATGACAGCGGCGCACTCGGCGGAAACTATCAGGAGTTTAAAATAGCGCGCGAAATAGGCAAGTACATAGGCGAAATTTTTAAAGGCTACGCCTGCACAGCTGATGTCATAAACTATGACGCGACGCTTTATCTCACCGAGCGAATAGCACACGTCAACAAGCACGGCTATGACCTTGCAATGGAGATACACCTCAACGCTTCGGGCGGTACAGGCTCGGAGGTCTATTACAAGCACAAGAGCGCGTCCGGTAAAAAGCTCGCCGGAGCAATCAGCAAGAGCATAGCAAACACTTTCGGCATCCGCGATAGAGGCGCAAAGGTCAAAATCAATCCTGCAAACGGCACGGACTATTTTGGATTTGTCCGCTCCTGCAAGTGCGAATCTCTGCTGATAGAGACCGTATTCATTGATACCGCGAGCGACAGAAAACATGTTGAGACCGCCGCAGGACAGAGACAGTGCGCGGAGGCTATCGTTAAGGCTATCGCCGATTTTTACGGCATAAAGAAAAAGGCGAGCACACCGACTAACAAGCCTACGGCGGATAAGCCGAGTGAGAACAAGCCTGCCGTCAGAGCGGGGGATATCGTCAAGATAAAAGGCAACAAGTACGCGACAGGGCAGAAGATACCGATGTGGGTCAAGCTTAAAAAGCACACGGTCAAATCGGTCAACGGCGAAAAGGCACTGCTCAAGGAGATAAACAGCTGGGTCTATACCGCCGACCTTACTGTTTTGCGGTCGGAAATAACCGTCGGCAGCAAGGTCAAAATAAAGCCCGGCGCGACCTACGGCGGACTCACGGCGGCAAGAGGAAAGGCAGTTCCGAAAGAACAGCTTGCGCCAAAGAAGCACACGGTCAGCAAAATAGAAACTCACAACGGCGTAAAAGAAGCACTGCTTTCTGATATCATGTCGTGGGTTGCTATAAAATATTTAGAAATGTGAGGTAACACAATGAACAAAATCAAGGACATACTCGCAAACATCGGCAATGTCAAAGTCGGTACATGGGTTAGAGGAATCCTGCTTATTATCTCGTTCGTCAACATGGCACTTTCGGCAGCTGGAAAAGCACCTATTCCCGCAGATTATAACGAGCTGTACACAATCGTGAGCGTTATCTTCTCGGTGCTCGTAGGAATCTCGGCATACTGGAAGAACAACAGCTTCACCGAAGCGGCACAGACTGCTGATAAGTTCCTGCACGAACAGGGCACGGCTATAGAGGACAAGGGGGAAGAGGAATGATTACAGCGATACTTTTTAACCTCTTGAATCTTGTCGGGCTTTACGGTGCAGGAATCGTCGTAGCAATACTTAAACTTTTGGGAATGATGTAATGGATAAGGCGCATAGCGAGACGGACAAAATGCTTGAACAAATGGAGCGCGAATTGACAACAATTTACAGCAACGCGCACGCCAATGTTCAAAAAGAATGGCTTGAATATATGGAGTCTGCGTCGGACGAACTGGCAGAGCTGCAGGAGGCTTACGACAAAGCAAAAAAGGCGGGGGACATGGAAGCACAGCGCAAGCTCGGCAGAGAACTCCGCGCGATGAAAAAAGAATACACCGTCCAGAACGACCGCTACAGACAAGTGGTAGAAAGAACCGCTTTAGAGCTGGCGAATGTCAACGAAATAGCGACGGCATATATCAACGGTCAGCTGCCGCCCGTCTATGCGCTTAATTACAACTACTTTGCAAGCGGCTTTTCAAAGCAGGGCATATCCTTTTCGCTGATTGATGCAAACACGGTCAAACACTTATCTACTACGGACAAATCGCTTTTGCCGCAATACAAGTTAAATGTTGCAAAAGATGTGCGCTGGAACACAAAGCGGTTAAACTCGGAAGTTCTGCAAGGGATTTTACAAGGCGACAGCATACCGAAGATTGCGAAGCGGCTTGAGCGCGTTGAAAAGATGAACAAAAATGCATCAATCAGAACTGCTCGAACAATGGTAACAAGCGCAGAAAACAAAGGCAGAATGGATATGCTCGACGAAGCAGAATCCGAGGGAATCATATTTAAGAAAAAGTGGATAAGCACACACGATGAGAGGACGAGAGACTGGCACGCAGAGCTTGACGGACAATTGCGCGACAAGGATGAGCCGTTTGAAAACTCAGTCGGGGAAATAATGTACCCCGGAGACCCGTCGGCAGACGCGGCTAATGTTTATTCGTGTCGGTGTTCTCTTGGTTATGAAATTCTCGGATTTAAAAAGTTGAGGAGATAAAGAGTGGACTTCAAAGATAATTCCAAAGAGTATAAAGAGCTATTAAATCAAGCAATCAGGCGCGGCTTGAGAACTATCGGCATGAGGGCTGAAACGCACGCAAAAGAAAAAGAAAACTGCCCTGTAGACACTGGCTACGCACGCAACAGTATCACCTATGCCTTGTCAGGAGAGACCGCCGCCATATCGTCGTATGAAGCGGACAGAGGTAAAAACGGCAAACCGCCTAAAACAGGCGAATATCGCGGTACACTGGGCGAGATAGAGGACAATTATGTTGCAATCGGCAGCAATGTTGAATACTTCCCTTTTATCGAAGAGGGCGCGAGAGGCAGAAAGGCGTATCACACTTTGCGAAAAGCTGCAACAGACCACAAGGACGAATACAAGCAGTTGCTAATCGATAGTCTCAAAAACGCTTGACAATAATTTTTACTTGTGATAAAATACAAGTGGTAAACAAATGTTTGCCTATAATCAAATGGCGCAGAAATGCCACCGAAGAACAGGAGATTAGATAAAATGGCACTTACAAGAAGAAGCCTAAAAGCAATGGGCATTGAAGACGAAAAAATCGACGAGATTATAGCGGCACACGCTGAAACGGTTGACGCGTTAAAGGAACAGCGCGACAATTACAAGGCGCAGGCTGACGAGCTTCCAAAAGTCCAACAGAAACTGGACGAGGCAAACGAGACAATCAAGGCTAATGGCTCGGATGCTTGGAAAGTCAAGTATGACGCAATCAAAGAAGAGTACGAAAATTACAAATCAGAAATATCTGCAAAGGAAACTACACGCGCAAAGCAAGCGGCTTATCGCGAAGTATTAAAGGCGGCAGGAGTTTCCGACAAGCGGATTGATAGCATTATTAGAGTATCCGATATTGATTCTGTCGAACTTGACGAGACAGGCAAGATAAAGGAAGCCGACAAGCTTACCGAAAGCATTAAAAACGAGTGGGCGGACTTCATTGTTTCCACCAATACACAAGGCGCGAACACTGCTACACCGCCGACCACCTCCAAAAAGTCATTTAGCCGAGAGGACATTGACAAGATGTCTCCCGACGAGATAAACAAGAACTGGGAGACAATCAAAAATTCACTTAAAGGAGACAGATAACTAATGGCTGTTACAGGTTTTATTCCTAAACTTTGGAGCGCGAGACTTCTTAACGCGCTTGACAAGTCACATGTTTTCGCCAATGTCGTTAACCGCGACTACGAGGGCGAAATTAAGAAAATGGGCGACACCGTGCATATCAACACTATAGGCGCGGTCACTATCGGCACTTACACTCAGAATACCGATTTTTCGTCGGGTCCTGAAACACTCGCTACTACCGACCAGACGCTCACGATTGACCAGGCGAAGTACTTCAATTTCCAGGTTGACGACATTGACAAGGCGCAGGCGGCTGGCGATATAATGGACAAGGCAATGACCCGCGCAGCTTACGGTCTTGCGGACGCTTCCGACAAGTATATCGCTGGCATTCTTGCGGGTGCTGCTGATACGAGCAACACTGTTTCGTCAAGTGCTGTTGCGCTTACCTCGTCCAATGTCTATGAGAATGTTGTCAAGATGCGCACTATCCTTGATAAGGCAAATGTTCCGACTGCCGGACGCTGGCTTGTCATTCCCCCGGAGATGTACGCTCTTATTCTTCTTGATGACAGATTCGTCAAGACTGGCGGCGAGATGGCAGAGGGCATACTGAGGACAGGTCTTGTTGCTCAGGCTGCCGGATTCGACATTTACCTTTCTAACAACTGCGTGAGCGTTAATTCTAACAGCACCGATACTTACACCATTGTCGGCGGCGTTGATTCGGCGGCAACCTACGCTGAGCAGATAGTCTCGACTGAGGCATATCGTCCCGAGAAGAGATTTGCTGACGCGGTCAAGGGTCTCCATGTTTACGGCGCAAAGGTTGTTGACAAGGCTCAGCTTGCTTGCCTCAAGGCTACATTCGCATGATTTTAGAGCGCGGAAAAGAAACGGTTGAAATCCTTGACGCAGACCACGCCGCAGGATTTATCGCAAGCGGCTGGAAGATTGTTGAGGAAGTAAAGACCAAAAAAAAGAAGTAAGGAAGGCGGCATATTATGCTGTATGAACTGTGCGCGGAAGTCCGCAATTGGTTTGTGTCTGAAAAGCACAACGGAACTTTTACAGTCAAGGACGGCAATATGCCGCTTGACTTTTTACAGGACGGACAATATTTCCGTGTCCTTGGGAGCGTCTACAATGACGGTGTGTATCAGTACCCCGCCGTTCTGACGGATGAGGTATTTGAAGGGCAGATATGGGCAATGCGTGTGCCTCCAGCGTTTATTGCCTTATCAGGGGAGATTGATGAGTATATTGCGAAGAACGCAGAGAGTCCCTATACCTCTGAATCGTTCGGCGGTTATTCATACACTAAAGCTACAGGCGAGAGCGGAGCACCGCTTACATGGCGCGAAGTTTTCGCCTCGCGGCTTAACGCTTGGAGGAAATTATAATGTCTCTTTTATCAAGCGCAATGCAGAGATGCGTTTTTATGCATGAGCAGACAACGCCTGACCCGCAGGGCGGATTCACAATTACTTGGACAGACGGCGCAGAGTTTGACGCGGCTATCGTGTTTGATTCTTCCGTTCAGGCAAGAACAGCAGAAAAAATGGGCGTTACTTCCTTGTATTCCGTGACCGTTCCGAAGGGTGTGCCTCTGCACTATTATAGCGTATTCCGCAGACTCTCTGACGGTCTTACGCTCCGCATAACATCACGCGACACGACCGACAAGCAGACTCCCGAAAGCGCGAGCTTTCAAGTCTCACAGTTGACCGCCGAACAGTATGAGGTGACACAATGACGAAAGAAGAAGCACTTTATTCTTTTTACAGTCAGTTCGGAACGGCTTATGAAGAAACGCATTTGCCCAAAAGTGCAACCTTGCCTTATTTGACATATTCCGTTTCGACTGCCTCTTTTGGCGACGGTGATACATCGCTTAGCCTCTCGGTGTGGACGCGCTCGACTTCTTGGGCGTCGGCTAACTCAATCGCAAAACAAATCAGCGACACATTGGGACTGGGCGGCGTGATTATTGACTGCGATGACGGCGCGGTTTGGCTTAAAAGAGGCACTCCGTTTGCCCAAAATATGGGCGACGATTCTGACGATTTAATCAAACGCAAGGTTATAAACATAACCGCAGAATATATTTAAGAAAGGATGAGAGTATGAAGTATACTAAAATTCCGAGCGATACTTTTCAGAGGCTTCAGCTCAACGCGGCTATCATTGCAAAAAACTTTACTCCTGCGACAGGTACGCTTGAAGCGGAAGACCAGATAGGTGCGACAACTGGCGGTATCTCTTTTAACGCTGCTCCGACTTATTCGGACTTCGGTGAAGATATCGACAACTGCCCGAAGAACATGAAAGAGCTTAAAAAGCTCGATTCTTGGGAAGTCACGGCGAGCGGTACTTTTGTCACCGTTGACACTGCAATTGCAAAGTCGCTTATCGGCGCAGCTGATATCGGAAGCTCTGACACTACAAAGGTAACACCGCGCAACGATGTCCTCGATGCTGACTTCTCCGACATATGGATTGTTGGAGATTATTCCGATAAGAACGGCGCAACAAACGGCGGATACATCGCAATCCACCTGATGAACGCTCTTTCGACTGGCGGCTTCCAGCTTCAGACTTCCGACAAGGCAAAGGGACAGTTTGCATTTACCTACACGGCGCATTATTCGATGGACGCACAGGATACTGTACCTTTTGAGGTCTATATCAAAGCCGGAACAGCGGAAAGCGTCTAAAAATCACTAAAAATCATATGGAGGCAAACTATGGTATTTTTATTTGACTGTGACAACGACGAAATCCTGCTCCCGAGAGCCTATGACCTCATCGATGACTCAAAGGCGTTTATCGAGCTTATGAGAAAAACAGAGGTCAAGGATAAGGAAGTAGACAGCAAGGCGGCACTTAAAATCGTGCTTGAAAATATGCTTAAAAAGCACCCCGCCGAAACAAGCGCGTTTCTCAAGCGTTTTTGGATTCTCGACAAAGGTGAGAAAGCACCTAACGCAATCAAGACTATCATAACGCTTTTGACAAGCGAGGGTGCAAACGATTTTTTTACCTCTGTCGTGCCGTTCCTTGCGACATTTTCAAAGAATGTCTCTGCCGAATAAATTTAAAAAGTTTTAGGCTGTTTGGCTGGGGCTATGTGAAGGACTTTTGCATAGCCCTTTATAAAAAAAGAACGGAAGATGAAATATATAGGGTCTATGTAACCGACTGCCTACGAATGATAAGTGAGAACACAGCAAATCAAGTCGGCGGGAAGTTTATACAGAAACGCTATTATGATATATTAAATCCTCCGCCTGCTGAAACAAGAACAGCCGAAGAAATCACTCAAGAAATCGCAGAGAACTGCGGAATAGAGGTGATTCATTGAATCTATTTGAAGTATTTGTTAAAATAGGAGCAAAAGACGAGGCAAGCGGAACTATTTCCAAAATAACAAGCGGTTTAGGGAAAGGGCTTGTTACGGCAGCTAAGGCTGGAACGGCTGCCGTAACAGCTGTCACAGCGGCGGCTGGTGCTATGTCTGCGGCTTTTATTAAAGGCACATCTGACGTTGCACAATACGGCGATAGTGTTGATAAAATGTCCCAAAAAATGGGTCTTTCTGCGGAAGCATATCAAGAATGGGACTTTATAATGCAACATAGCGGAACATCTATGGAATCATTAAAAGCCGGTATGAAGACCCTTGCGAACGCCGTTGAAAGTGGAAACGATGCTTTTTCTCGTTTGGGGATTACGCAAGAACAAATAGCAAGTATGAACAATGAGGAATTGTTTTCTGCAACAATTTCAGCTTTGCAAAATGTAGAAAATGAAACCGAAAGAACATACCTTGCAGGACAGTTGCTTGGCAGGGGCGCAACTGAATTGGGTGCGTTGTTGAACACATCCGCTGAGGATACCGAAGCGATGCGAAAACAAGTACACGAATTGGGCGGCGTTATGTCCAATGAAGCTGTAAAAGCGGCGGCGGCATATCAAGACAGTTTGCAAAATATGAAGACCGCATTTTCTGGAATCAAGCGTGGTATGTTATCGGAGTTCTTGCCGTCAATGGTTACGGTTATGGATGGACTCTCTTTGATTTTTAGCGGTAACGATAGCGGCATCGCAAAAATTACAGAAGGCGTAAATAAATTTGCAGACAAATTGATGGAAACCGTGCCTAAAATTGCTGAACTTGGCGAGGGTATTCTTTCAAGCCTTGCCACTGCGATTTTGGATAATTTGCCAACATTAACTACAACAGCGGCAAAGGTTATTGCACAGTTGCTTGATGGTATTGTTTCAGCGTTGCCACAAATTGCAGAGGGTGCTATTGAAATTGTAAAAAGTTTAACGAAAGGACTTTCTGACAATTTGCCAACAATAATTAACTCTGCAATAGAATTGATAAATGTTTTGGCGAATGGCATACTAGATATGCTCCCACAAATCGTACAAGTCGGATTGGATTTGATTGTTTCTTTGGCGAATGGCATTGCGGAAAGTTTGCCCGAATTGATTCCAACCGTCGTTGATGTGGTTTTGCAGATTGTCAACACGCTTACAAACCCCGCAAGTCTTAACGCAATGATAGAATCAGCACTTGACTTGATGCTTGCTCTTGTTCATGGGTTACTGGACGCTATACCTCAGCTAATTGCCGCAGTTCCGCAGCTTACTGGTGCTATTAGGGCAACGATAATCACGGAGCTTCCCAACATCATAGCGGCAGCCGTTGAGATAGTGGTTGCGTTGATTCATGGACTCATGGAAGCATTACCCGAACTGATAGCTTATGTGCCTAATCTTATTATAGCGATTACAAATGGATTGTTAAACAATCTTGGCACACTGATAAGCGGTGGTGTTCAGCTCTTGCTGGCTATTGCGAAGGGCATGATTCAGGCAACTCCCGATATGGTAGCGATGATACCGCGAATTATTGCGTCAATCGTTGATACTTTCCGCTCCTACAATTGGAGCAACATCGGAAAGAACATCGTTGCTGGAATGAAACAGGGTGTTGCAAATGCCTGGAAGAATTTTAGAGAATGGTTTAAAAACCTCTTCGGAGACCTCACAAACATCGCTAAAAAGATTCTTGGCATTGCTTCGCCGTCAAAGGTGTTCAAGAAAATCGGTCAGTTTACCACCGAAGGACTGGCAATCGGTATCGAGCAGGGCGGCAAAGACGCATTTTCCGCAATCAAGGATGTCTCGCAGGGCGTTATTGACAATTACGGCGCATCCGTTTCAGCAGGATTTGGCGTGTCAGTCGGGGCGACAAAGGGCGTTTCTTTAACGCTTAATATCGATACATTCAATAATTACACGCAGGAAGATATAAAGAGCCTTGCGGAAAGGCTGTCAGAAATGCTTGCAAATGCGGCAGAGAGAAAGGCGGGTGCTTATGCTTAACGATTATTTTACATGGAACGGCAAGAAGTCCTCTGACTTCGGCATAATCATCAAGCACAAAGAAATCTATAAAGCACCCGTCCGCGATGTCGATTTTGTCGAAGTTCCCGGAAGAGACGGAGAAGTGATTTTGGATAACGGACGCTATAGGAATGTTGATGTCACTTATCAAGTCCGCGTCAAGAATGTCAAGTCAAAGCTGTTAGAAATAGCTAACTGGCTTTCCGCTGTTGGATATCATAAGCTGATTGATAGCGACGATTCTACGCATTACAGAATGGCGGCGAGGACTGGCTCGGTCGACTGGGACTATCTCGGAAAAGGCGAGTGGGCTGATTTGGAGATAGCTTTTAACTGCAAGCCGTTCAGAAGCCTCACGACGGGCGACACAAAAACAACCTTAACGGAGGAAGGAAGTATCACAAATCCGACGCAGTACACCGCCCTGCCGTATTTTAAAATTTACGGAAGCGGCAACATCACGCTCAAAGTAAACAATGAGTCTTTTCCGTTTTTAAACATCGGCAGCTATATCGAGTGCGACAGTGCCTTGCAGGCAGTATTCACTGGCACAAACAACAAGGCAGACAAAGCAAACTTTGACGACTTTCCGACTTTTAAACCGGGCGCGAACTCTATCAGCTGGACTGGAACAGTGACAAAGGTCGAAATCGTCCCGCACTGGCGCGAATTGTAGGTGATAAAATGACTCCAATACTCTTAAAAGCGGACGCAAAAACAAAAATAGGCTGGCTGTCGGAATGCACCGCGTGCGAGGTGACGGAGGAGCGCAACGGGGTGTATGAGCTTGAACTTGTATACCCCATCGGCGCGGCTCACGCCAATGACATTGTGACGGACTGCTATATTAAGGCAAAGCCGAATCAGACAAGCGCGAATCAGCTATTCCACATTTACAAGGTATCAAAGCCTATCAACGGCGAGTTTACGGTTTATGCGGAGCATGTTAGCTATATTCTGTCGGGTTATCCAGTACCGACTGTTTCCGCATCTGGCAACGCGCAAGTCGCGATAAACGCTATATTGACCGCCGCAAAAAATCAAATAGGAAAAGCAACAGGATTCACAGCGGCGACAACCGATATACCGCTTTCTTCGTCAATCAATCTTTCCAATGTCTCAGCCCGTGCGGCTCTCGGCGGCGTTGAAGGCTCTGTGATTTACACTTACGGCGGCGAATATGAGTTTGACAACTATACAATCAAACTTCATAAGTCGCGTGGCAAAGACAACGGCGTGAGAATAGCTTACGGCAAAAATATGACGGAGCTGAAATGCGATGTTGATATGTCCGCATCATACACCGGGATATTCGGCTATGTCAAAACGGACGATGTCAACCTTACAAGCTCTTACAATGTCACAAACACAAGCGGTATTTCAACGCGCATTCTTGCCCGTGATTTTTCTTCCGACTTTGGGTCGAATACGCCGACACAAAGTTCGCTTGACGCGGCGGTGCAGAAATATGCAGAGGATAATGATATCAATTCTGTTAAAGCCTCTGTTACCGTTTCTTTTGTCAACCTTGCGCAATCGCCTGAATATGCAAATATCGCGCCGCTTGAAACTGTCAATCTTTGCGATACTGTCACAATCTATCACAAAGAACTTGGCGTAAACATCAAGGCAAAAGTCATAAAAACCGTCTACGATACAATAGCCGAAAAATACACAAAGATAGAACTCGGCAGTGCTCGGACGAATATGTCGAGCATTATCTCGCAGACGGTCAAAGAAGCAGCGGACGCTAAAAACATTGCGATTTCAAGCAAATCGGAAGTTACAGCGGCATATCAAGAGGCAATAGCGAACGCAACGGCGGCAATCACTGGCAACAGCGGCGGATATATCAGGCTTAATCCGTCCGAGAATCCGCAGGAGCTTTTGATAATGAACACTGCGGACGCAAGCACAGCGACAAAAATATGGCGGTGGAATCTGTCGGGTCTTGGATATTCGTCCACGGGCTACTCCGGCACATATAAAACGGCAATAACGCAGGACGGTCACATCGTAGCCGACTTTATCGATACTGGAACATTGACCGCGAACATCATCAAAGCCGGAATAATGCAGTCCACCAACGGCGAATTTTCCTTCAACCTCGAATCTGGACACATCGAAGCCTCCGATATCAACATCACTGGCGGCAACATAAACCTTGACGGCGGTACTCTGTCTGTCTTAAACGACGACGGCTATAAAGCCGACTTGTCGGGCGGCGTGCTTGACCTATATCAAGGCGCAGGCACAGGAACCGGAACAGGATATAAATATCTGACCTTTGGTAGCTCGATGTTGTTTAAAACCGCACTCGGCGGCGATTGGTATGCGACTATCGCCGCGCCGGAGTTTACGCTCGGCGAGCAGTCCTCTAAAGGCTTTAGGTTTGGAAAATCAAAAGACAACGCTTCTGCTGTCCGCCCCGCGGTCAACAGTCTTGACCTTAATTGGCTATCGGACTATATGCTAATCGAAGCGGATAGAACACGCGTCAGAAAATGTGTCGAAACGAACGAATACGGATACAACCAGTTTGCCGGACACATTCACCACCGTCTTATAGGCGGTTATGACCACACTGTGGCGTTAGGCGTAGGCGCACCGGGCGGTAAAGCGTCAGCCGCGTTGGAGTTGACGGATGTCGACGCCAAAACGATATTGGCAAGACTTGACCTTTATCAAGCAAAAGCGGGTGAGGTCACTTTGAAATTGACGACCAGCGATAGCAAGTCCGCGATTTTGTACGTGAACGATAACGGTCTTTATGCGCAATTTGGTAGCAACACAGCCGTAAAGCTTGCATAACACTTGATTTTTATGTTAAAAGTGATATAATGTAAATATAAAATCATCGGAGGCATAACAATGGATTATAAAAAAAGGCTGGAAGAGCTTAAAAACACGCTGAAATATTTTGAAGCACAGGCGAACGCCACACAGGGTGCAATACAGCTCTTGCAGGAAATCATCGCAGAGGAAGACGCCGATGACGGAAATGGAAATGGAAAATCTGGAAAAAAGGCTTGACGAGCGATATGTCAAGCAGTCGACTTGCAGTCAGAATCACAGAGAAATAGCGAGCAAACTGGCTAACGACGATAAGCGAATAGAAATCGGGCTGGCGAAGTTAGGCGTTGTCGAAAAGCTGATGTGGACTATTGCAACGGCGACAATCGGAACACTTATCGCAACAGTGTTTGGAATTATTTTCAAATAACAGTAGGTGGATAATATGTTTTTGCCCGACGATACGCCGATTATTTTTAAACTTCCTCGCGACAAGGAATATGCGGACATATATTTTATTCACGATTTGCACTACGGCTCGGAGCTGTTTGACGCAAAGAAGTGGAACAGTTTAAAAGCGCAAATAATCGCAGACCCTAATGCGTATATATGTTGGGTAGGTGATTTAATGGAGGACGCTATCCCCAACAGCAAGTCTGACATATTCACACAGACTGCAAGCCCTGCGCATCAAAAAGAATGGGTCACGGAACAGCTGTCCGAACTAAAAGAAAAGACCATAGCCGTTGTTCCCGGCAATCATTGTCACAACCGCGCTACAAAGACCTGCGGACTTTATCCTCTATACGACTGCTGCTTAATAGCAGGAATCGGGGAAAAATACCGCGACACAATAGCGTTCTTAAACATAGCAATCGGAGAAATTAAGCCGTCGAGCGCGAAGCAGATACACTACTTCGGGCAGTTACAGCATCAGGCAAAAGACATTAAATCAGTTCACTCCGCCGACTACACGGACGGAATAGACTTTTTCGCAAGCGGTCACGACCACGAAGCGAAAGACCGTCCGAGGGCAAAGCTTGTATTTGACAAGTACAACAACAAAATCACAAAGAAGAATATAGAGTGTATCAACTGCGGCTCTTTCTTGTCATTCGGCGGCTATGGGGCAAAATCGGCGTATCGTCCGCAGTCTGACAAGCTTTATGTCCTGCGGATATCAGGCAAGAAGAAATCTATGCAAACAATAGGCTTTTATGTATGATTGACAAAACTATCCCGAGAAAAGCTGATTATAAAATATCCGTAAAGTGATTATAAAATATCCGTAAAGGGCTTGACAAATGACAAGCAATGCTTTATAATA
>OIXH01001128.1_pt1 | contig 31066 bp, 38 predicted proteins | sample 1587741 | NCBI WGS metagenome assembly OIXH01 (sample SAMEA3888916, study PRJEB22519) | human gut metagenome | biome: human gut; feature: human-associated habitat; material: faeces | place: Denmark | collected 2011 | reverse complement strand
TTTTTATGGATTTAACCGCTTCGGCGCTGGCGACTTTTTTAGACAAGTCCGTGCTTGCCATAATCTCTTCTAACGTCAGTGCGTCGGATTGATTGACTTTATCGTCCTTTAGCTGATTAATTGTCTCCTCATCCGCCGCGCCGATGTTCTGCCTTGCTTGTGTCTTTTGAGCGTTATTAAGTGTTTGCGCTGTATGCAGTACGGCTTCCTGTGGCGCGTCCTTGCCGGGGTCGCCCTTGTCTCCTTTCTCGCCCTTTGCACCGGGGTCACCTTTGTCTCCCTTCGCACCCGGCTCGCCTTGTGCGCCTTGTGCGCCCTGTGCGCCCGTGTCGCCCTTGTCCCCTTTCTCGCCGGTGTCGCCCTTAATTCCCTGCGGACCTTGTGGACCGGTTGCTCCCGGTTCGCCATTTTTTCCCGGATCGCCTTTCTCTCCCTGTGGAATTGTAAATTCCACCATCGGATTTTCCGCCGTGCCGCTCTGCGTAACGCTTGCAGCCGTCCCAGCCGCACCCGTTACAGCCGTGATGGTAAACCTTGGCGTTACGCCCGTTGCACCCGGACTTCCATCCTTGCCGGGGTCGCCCTTGTCTCCTTTCTCGCCCTTTGCGCCGGGGTCACCTTTGTCTCCCTTTTCGCCGCGCTCGCCCTTCTCGCCCTGCGGACCTTGCGAGCCAACCGTTCCTTTAAGTATAATTTCTTCGATATTGGCTTTGAAAGTGTCATGGTCGTAGGCAGTAAATGCGCGGTAAATCTTGGTTTCTGCCGCCCATGCATCGGCCTTTGTTCCATTGAAACCACGAGTACATCCCGTAAGTTTCGAGCCTGAAATGCCCGTATAGAGGATAAGCTCAGCGTTTTCGTCAGTTCCAATTGTAGCGATGTTTGGTGCAGTGGGAAGCGACGAAATAGAGTCAACTTCTATGCATGTATCTGATTCTGTAATATCTGATGTAAGCGCTGTGATAGGGCTATTATTGATTGCCGGATACATGGTTTTATAGGCCATTTTCATCATCCTTTCTGTTCTTTGCTAGTTTGAACACTCTATATAAGACTGTCCATCCGGGCAATAGCTCGGTTTCACTTCGATGAAATTTACTCCATTTTCGCAGTAGTACGGGATGCAGAGGACATACTGACCAGCAGTTTCGTCGTAGTAGGCCACATAGTTGTGATCGTGTATCGTGTAGGAGGAATAGCTGCCGTCGGCTGTCTTTCCTGCATAAGAGGCGCGGACGAAAAAACGGCACTCAATGCCAACTGCCCAAGAAGCAATATTGACGCTTGTTGCCGTTCCTGTTGATTTAGATTTCGATGTGAAGCCATTTTGCGAATCGCCGTAGTAGAGCGTATATGTGACATTGGCTCCCGTATCTCCGTAGGAACCCACCGAAGGACTCCAAGACAGCGTGAATACGCCATCCTGATATCTTATCATCGGTGATCCGGGAGCCGTCAGTTTTGGGCTGCTTGCCGTAAAATATGTCGTGCTGCTCCATTGTTCCGCATTGCAATATGTTGCAAGGATGAAGTAGCCCTTGCTTTCATCATAGGCAGGCGGCGTGATGACGGCCGATGTTCCAGTACCTTGGTAAACAACAGAATCTTCCGATCCGGCGAAAAGATAGTAGTAAACATCTCCAACGCCGTTGCTTCCTTTTGCAGCTGACCATGTGACGGACAGCTTTCTCCCAGTTTGGGAAACCTGCGGAGCACCCGGCTTTGTGAGCGATGGCGTAGGCGTAGTGATATAGGTCGTTTCGCCTGTGGCTTCCACCCCGGAATAATAGGCTGTGACGGTAAATCCGTACTGCATTGACCAATCTGAAAACTCGATTGTATATGTTCTTGCAGTACCAACATTGATGGAGGATTCAAAGTAGCCCGTTGCCTTATTGCCATAATGCAGCACATAGGTCACATTTCCTGTTCCGTATGCGCCAGATGCAGCCGACCAAGAAACAGTGAATTTGTTTCCACTGATTGTAACAGTAGGCTTCGAGGGAGCGGTCAGGCTTGTTCTTTGCGGATTTATCCAGATCACATTACTGCTTTCGGAATGACCCCCATACTCAGCGATAATTTTATACTGGCAAGAGGCATATCCAAGCGTACTCGCAGCAATGGAAAGAGATGTTGCCGTTGTCGATGTGACAACCGTTCCGTCTGAAACGTTATAGAGCTTGTAGACAATAGATCCGCTTCCACCAGACGCAGACGATCCAGTCCACGACAGGTTTACCGTTTGCCCCGACTGCGAAGCCTTGAAGTTTGACGGTGCTGTAAGCGTCACGGGGTCGTAAAAGGTGATGTAGAACGTGTTCCATCCTGCAAATGTTCCTGTATAGGCAAGGCATAAGGTCTTTCCATTCAGAGATACCGAGGATGTTATTATTTCCGATCCGGAAGCTCCAACGATCTTTTTAGGGTCGGAATAATCGCTGAAATAATGAGCTGATGAAACAAAGTAAATCCCATATGCGCTAGAGCCGGCAGAACAAGATAAAGTTGCGCTGTAGTCGGTTATGGATATATTAAATGCCTCTTTGTAGCCGCTGGGAGCTTCCAACTCTTCCCAAGAGAGTGTGAAGGAAGATGCAGCCGGTACGCGAACTGCTCCTTGGGTTTGCGACATGGCAACGCCGTTTACTTTGAAAGTTGCCAATCAAATCACCCCTTCGGTTTGAGCCAAATGCGCCCAGCTTTTGCTTCAGGCTGCGTCTGGCTGTATACGATATCAGGGACGGAAAGCGAAGAAAGGTTTTTGAGCAGTTGCGTCACATTGAGGTTGCCCTGCCATACATCCCAATCTTCTGAAATATCGACAATGTAGGCTTTGTCTGACCTAGATTTTTTGCCTATTCCGATTGCGGTACCGCCGCGCCGGAAAAAGACAAGAAACTGAGAGGTGCTGACGGTAATGATACGCTCAACCGTCTTGAAAGCATCAGAAACAACGAATTTTACTTGATAGGTATTGGCTGTTGCGATTTGTCCGCCGCCGAACGTGTAGAAGTTGCCCGGAGTCATGGAAGCAACGCCAGCCGTCCAATCAGAATCTCCGATTTTCTGATAAAAGCTCTTGAGGGTGATTGCATTTCTGACTGTTCCGTCATCCTTAGAGCAGGGCGAGTATTCGACCGCTGCCTGTGCGCGAACATAGGTTCCCTGTTCGTTGGAAACACCCTCAGCGTCGCACCTGTACGCCATAGCGCCGGAAATCGCCGGGGAGCTGTACGGAATGACTTTCAGCGGGAAGGTATACTCGTCGGAGTCGCGTCCGCGAGAATCTGTGCATTTGACCGTAACGTGAACATTTCCGCTTTCTTGAATCGGGTTGATGGTGCAGCTTGTCGTTTTTGACGACTGGGATGCAATGCCGCTGAATGTATAGGAAACAATGCTGCTTCCATAAGCACCAGCACAGTTAGAAACCGCGAGAGAAATTCCCGTGATTCCCTGAACGTAAACATCGCCCCACGAGGATGGAACGCCATTCGCGATACGCTGAGCCGACACGTTGCCGACCGTTGGCTTTACGGACGTGGGAACATTGAGCGTGGCCGTGGTTGTGCCGCTGCCCGCTGGCGTGCCGTCTGATTCGTAGGTTGTTGCACTGATCGTAATTGTGCCGGACGTGGATGAAGGAATGGCTTTGCACCATTCCAGCGGAATATCAAATTCCGCGCTGGTTTGTCCGACCGCAAGTGTTTTTGACTGAGCATAGCTGCCGAAAGAACACTTGATGATGTGAAAAAGTTCTGAGGACTCCGCATTACTGACGGAAACAGAGAACTTTTGCCCTGCATCGACCGAAGAATCAGCGGAAATGTCGGAAATATCATAAACATCCTTGTAGTTGACGGTGATAGATACTTCCCACATGTAGCTTGATGCCTTGCCTGTGCAGTTGGCTTTCGTATGCAGGGTGAAGGTTCCAGAGGAGAAAGCGGAAATATCGGATCGGGAGAAGTTGAGCGAACCTTCGAGAGTGGTTCTGTTGCTGCTGCCCATCGAGATTTCATCTTCGTCCGCGCTGATGTTGGATCCCTCAATGGTCATCTCGACCATGCGCCAATACTGGGACGAACTGGCGTAAGATGCAGACAGAACCAGCGAGTAGGTGATAGAGGTGATGAGCTTTTCAGACGGAATTGATTCGCCGGAAAGCTCAATATCGCGGCCTGCCGCTCCTGCACCCGTTCCTCCGTATGTGCCACGGTATGTGGTGCTGTATCGTGCCATTCTTCATCACTTCCATTTCAGTCCAAGACCGTCTTCTTCGGTTACCCAGTCAAAATAGCCATTCGTTTCGGTTCCGATGGAGAGTCTGTCTGTGATTCGCGCCTCGGTGATGTACATGGAGCTGTGCATAATAAAGGCGACTTCCTGAGTACCTTGCAGAAAAGACATCTTCTCGTTCGTGATTTTGGTCTTGAAATCGCTCCCTTGTTTGCCGATGGTTAAACCCTCAACGTCAAACTTCATGTAGGTAATGACTTCACTCATAAAGCCCTCGAACGTCTGAGTTTTGTCATCGGTATACTGAGTTGCCTCAGTGAATTTGAGCAGGAGATTCTTTGCGTTGAGGTCTGCGGCTGCCTCGAATTGTTTTTGAACATCGGCTGTGTTGGCCTTGCCGTTCATGTCCTTCTGATAGTCCGTCTGTGAGACCTTGGCGGCGATTTTGTCGTCCATGACAATGAATTTCGTGTCATGGGCTGAGATACGATTCGCCATGTTGTTCAGTTCATTGCGGGAAACGGTGCATTCCTGCCATCCTTCGAGCGCGTCATATCGTTTAAGTGCCGCCGGGGTTGCGCTGGTATCAAGCCAAAGGTGATCCTGCTCAGGGCTTGTCGGTTCAGTCTTCGATATCGTGATTTCTTCGCCGCCGAGATAGCCGGAAATACGGTGTGTTGTTTCGGATGTGGTTCCATCTGTATAGGTGATGATCTCGTAAGCCCAAAGATAGACCGAACTCCCCGTGACTTCGGGAGCATCATCCACCCACGTTTCCGGCTCAGTATCCGGCGACGCAGACACGCCGTATTTGCTGGCAATGGATTGTATGCCCTTGCCGGACTCGCCCGCCGCGCCGAACGACCCGATAATGATCGGTTTCGTTTCGCTCGTGGTCGTGTCGGTGTATGTAATGATGCTGTATGTCCAGAGATGCGGCTTCTCAGCGTTGATGGTCTGAATGGTTTCCGTCCAGCCCTGTGTTGATGTGGTAACGCCATAGTCCAGTTCTGAAGCAAGGTACATCGGTTTAATGCTGAGGATGCCGCGCACGTTTTCAAGTTGATTTTTCACTTCTTTGGAGAGGGTATCCTTCGTGACGGTTCCGCTTCCGAGAATGATTCCGTTGAATCCGATTGCAGATTGCCACGTCTGGCCGCCGTCGGTGGTATAGGCGATGCCGTAATTTAAGCCGTTATACAGACCAATGCGGATCTGCTTATTCAAGTTGTCCGGGTCTTGGATGATGATGTTCGCCGCGTCCCAGTAGAAACGATTGGTGCCGAGAATACGAATAAGATTCGCTTGCAGAACGCCACTGGTGATAGTATCAGCGACGATGCCTGCACCCGTCATGGCGGTAGACCACTTCCATTGACCATCGACGCGGCTTGAGCTGATGAGGATGCCCGCGCCCGTGATTTTGACGGCCGCAGTCCCTTGATCGTTCTCAAAAACCAGTGACCCATCAGCTTCATCAGTGAACATCTTCGTTCCGCTGGACATGATGTGCGTCGTCATGGTGTCAATGTAACCCTTGAGCAAATCAGGATTCTTTTTGGCAATCTGAGCGCCCGCTTCTGCGTCTGCTTTTGCCTTTTCGATGGCACTATTGATTTCGGCCTGAATATCGGCAATGGTAAGAATTTTGGTTCCAAGGACAATCTGCGTGTTTTCTGGGTGGACGTAGTTTCGCTTAACGTTCGAGACAATGAGCGTCGTTTCAAGGCCGATAGGATCGGCGATGACCGAAACATAGTCATTTACACGGACAGCCTCGAAGGTGCGCCCCCAGACCCGTTCAAGGTCGATTACGGAGGCTTTAACGGTGATTTTCGGTCGGTTGAGCTTTTGCAGGGTGTTCCATGTAAGCCATAGAAGTTGCTCAGGGTCTTCGCAGTCATCGAACACGACGACACGTATCCTCTTGCGCCCTGAGCGCCCATAGGCGGCAGTTGCCGAGGAATCCTCGACCCACTCTTGTCCAGCGGGCTTATCGGCTGGATCACCCGACGCTTTCGACCAGACCACATCGGAAAAGCTGAGTTTTCTCCCGTATGCGGTGCCGCCGTCGTCGGTTTCAAGCTCCTGCCCCTTGCCGCGCCCGTATAGTGCTGTCACAACCTCGGAGTCGTCGTAGACAACCGAAAGAGTATCAATATCCTTGTCAAGCTCAAAGCGTTTGCCTCGGTTCGTTCCTTCTCCGTTGAGAACATCGACATAGCGGGCAACGATGCCCGTGTCATTGATCTCCCACGAAAAGGCCAGAGAGCAGCCCCAGCGTTCTACGACGGTTTGAAGGGCGTTCCAGACGGACGAATACCAGAAGCGGCAAGAGTTCTGCCCCGTGGGTTGTGCCGCTCTGAGCGCCCATCTGGTGCCGTTGAGCGCTGCCGAAACAGCAGCGCCCGCCGTTGTGGTGGTTGGGCGGACATCGACAATGACATCATCGAGCAATTCCGTCATTGCCGCGTGGTATGCCGCGACGGTAACGGTCATATCGAGCGCGTCCTTTTCGGGACTGACGATCTCATACAGTACGAAGTTTCCGTCAATGTCATAAAAACCAATCTTCATTCCATCCTGAATGTCGCGTCCATCGTTCAGAATGGGGAAGGTTGCATCAAGCGTATATTCCGATTCGCTGACCACAAAATCCGACGCATCGTCGCGGATAAAAAGCAGCTTATCGTCCTTGTCGAGGAAGTAGCAGTCACGCGAAATCACGAATTAAAGCCACCTTTCAAACCAAGAAAAAACGCCGCCGGAAGGACCCGCGATGATGTGCTCCCGTCCGGGCTGAATCGCAGGAAAACGGCTCGGAAGCGCAACCGAGGACATGATTGACTGCCCGTCGTGCGTGACGATCTTGTTGTTGTAGTCGATGGAGACAGTGCCGGAAGAAATGATCTTTGAATCCAGCAGCTTTATGTATGTTGAATCATCGAAAGACCATTTTGCGCCCGTGATGGGTTCGGAAACGGTGTGCTTGAGGGATGAAAGGGGTTCATCATCGCCTTTGACGGTGAAATAATCACCTACAAGGGCGCTTTTTTCGACGATATCGACGAAACGGGGATCCCAAGCGGTAAAAACGATCTCCATAGCGCCCCACCACGTTTTCGGTGAGAATTCCGAGATGGAGGTGCATGTGCAGGAAAGTTTCTTTCCGGGGTAGCAGGAAAGGCAAAGGTCTTTCGGCTCTGTGCTGTACGCCCATGCTCGTACAGCTCGAAGATTTTCAGCATAAGCAGCAGCGTCAAGGGGCATTTCGACATTGATCTTGACCGTCCGGGGGGAAAGCCTGTTTCGGACAAAGAGAGAGCCGGAGGAAGTGCCGGGAATGAACGTAGTGGTTTCAATCCCGGCTGCCCCAACTGTCACATCAAGGACGTTGCAGCCGTTGACGGCCTTTCTGATGTCATCGCCGCCGAATGTGACGACCGTATCTTTTATCCAAACACTGCCATCCGGCAGAATATTGAATCGTGATGTGTTGTACGGGTTAAGCATTGCCGTCCCTCCTTTGCTTGTCCTTGGTCTTTTTGGCCTGCCGCTCAGATACAACAGGCTCAATAATGGTGCCGACCTTCTTGCCGTCCATATTGACATCCATCGACGGTGCTTCATCCCAGACGGCACGAGCAAGTTTCTTGTAGTCAATGGGCTCGCCGCCGGAACCGCTGCCTGTGCTGCCATCAGGATTTCGATCCGTGAAGGTATCAGAGACGGTTCCCGTCTTTGTTTCGACGGCGGCGTTCAACCGTCCAACCATATCATCGTTGATGTAGGTGGTGGTCATGTCGTCCTTGAGCGCCCGCATTGCGTCGGAAACGTAATTGTCCTTGTCTTCCAAACCCTCAGCCAAGCCCTCAACGCAGTATTTGCCCATTTGAGCAAAGACCTTCGACGGGCTGTGAATACCGAGCAGCGCCTTGAAGCCGGATACCAGCGTTGCGCCGAAACCGGTAATCTTTTTGCCGATCCACTCGGTCAGTGAGCTGATGCCCTTCCAAAGTCCCTGAACGATGTTCTTGCCGAGATTGACGAAGCTGTTGACGATATCGCTTGCGCCACCCTTTAGAGCATTGAGAACGGAGTTCATCGCATTCTTCGCGAGGTTGACCGCGCCGGAGATGCCGCTGGACAGCTTGGAAATGATGGCAGAACCAAGGTTGACCCAGTTAAAGGCTTGCAGCGTATCGACGATAGCGGAGATGATTTTCGGGAGATTTTGGATGATGGTCGGGATGGATTGAATCAATCCTTTGACCAGCATGACGATCAGCTCAACGCCAGCCTTGAGAATCTTCGGCGCATTGTCGTTGATGACGTTCGCGATGTTGGAAACGATGGTTGGGACGTTCTGAACGATGGTCGGGATGCTGTCAATCAGACCCTTTGCGAGAGATTTTGCGAGGGAGATTGCACCATCTACGATCTTTCCGGCATTTTCACGGATGGAACCCGTCAGCTTGACGACCGCTTCCAGACCGACCTTTAGCAGCTCAGAGAAATTATTCTCGATAAACTTTCCGAGGTTGGACATGATCTTGACGGCGGCGGTTGCCAGCTTCGGGAGCGCCGATGTGATGCCGTCAACGATCTTCGGAACGATCTTCTGTGCTGAGGTCGCCAGATCGGGGAAAGCCTGAGTCAGGCCGGAAATCAGGGATTGAATGAGCTTTGTGCCCGCCTGTAAGAGCTGCGGCGCGGTGTATACGATTGCCTCAACCGTCTTGACGATGCAATCCTTGCCGGACTGGATGAGTTGAGGCACGGAAGAAGCAAAGCCGGAGATCAATTCAGCAATGAGGTTGATACCCGTTGTGGCAAGCGTCGGAAGCGACGATAGAACGCCCTGAATGAGCGTAGAAACAATTCCTGCGGCCGCCTGAGCAATCGTCCCGGCGTTTTGCTGGATGCCCTGAATAAACGCCTGAATGAGCTGTACGGACAGGTTGATGATGGTGGGGACTGCTTCGGAGATTTTCGCAACCGTCTGAGCAATGACCGTTCCGGCGGCGGCGACTCCGCCCGCCAGCCCGCCAGTAGAAACGGCATTGCTTAGTTCCTCGATCATCTTCGTAGCGGTTTGCGTCGCATCGCGTAGAGGATCGCGGAGATTGTCATATATTGCAATTCCCAAACCTTCCATGCCCGACTTGAGGATAGTGATGTCACCTTCGAGGTTGTCGAGCTGGACGGCGGCCATATCGGACATAGCGCCGTTGCAGTTGGAAACCTCTTTTTCAAGGTCGCTCCATTCCTGACCGCAACCAGCGAGCAGGCCTTGAACAGCCGCGAGGTCGGTCTTGTTGAAGATTTGGGACAGATAATTCGCTTTGGCGGTATCGGACATTCCAGCGGTCTTTTTATTGAAATCTGCAAGGATTTCGTTCAGAGGCCGAAGGTTGCCGGAAGAATCCGTGACCGACACGCCAAGTTTTTTGATAGCTTCTGCTGCGGTGTTCGTCGGCGCTGTGAGGGAGAGGATGATATTGCGAAGGTGTGTTCCACCTTCCGCACCCTTGATGCCTCGATTTGCCAGAACGCCAAGTGCGGTATTCAGCTCAACCGTTTTTCCCTTGAGCATCGTCGCGGTGCCGCCGACGGTGAGAATCGCTTCGCCGAGTTGGGCGACGGATGTATTGGACTTCGAGGCCGTTTTTGCCATCTTGTCGCCGAATTGGGTTAGATTCTGTTGAGATGCAGCAATGCCGAGCGCGGACATCGCATCGGTTGCAAGGTCAGAGGCATACGCCAAGTCCATACCGCCAGCCGCTGCAAGATTGAGGACGGAGGGGAGAACGTCAGCGGACGTTTTCGCGTCATATCCGGCGAGTGCCAGATAATTGAGCGCCTGTGCGGCTTCCGTTGCCGAGAAAGCCGTCTTTGCGCCCATCTCCTTGGCCTTGTCGGAAAGAAGCTGAATCTGGTCTACCGTCGTTCCCATCGTGGCGGCGACTTGGGACATCGCCGTATCGAAAGACATGCCGGATTTAACCGAGAACGCGCCCAGCGTAGAGAGTGCGCCGGAAACGGCGGTTACGCCTGCAATAGCAGCCTTGCCGAGAGCGGCAAAGCCGGAAGAAGCCATATTGCCGAGGGCGGAAAGCCCCTTCGAAAATTGGGTTGTATCGAGTTTTGTATCAATGAGAATAGAGCCGTCGGACATACGATTCCACCTTCCTTGTGATGAATCGCACGGCTCAACGGCTCAATGTGCTTAGATTTTTACTTGTTTTCCGTCCTTGATGATGATTTCAAAGACTTTTTTGCACCCGCGTGTACATTTCACGAACACGCCTGTGCAGTTCGCGGTGTTGTCTGCAACAACCGTCTTTGCGCCGCATAACGGGCAGGTTATCCAGTTGCGTTCAATGGGCGGTTTTTTGATGTTCACTTCATCATTCCTCCAAACAAAGCGCCCGCCAAGCTCTGCTTTTCCTCAATAGTTTTTGTATCTCGGAGCGCGTACTGCGCTTGAAGTCTGGCAAGGCGCTGTTTTTCGGTTTTGTTCTTGATAGAAGCAATATCGACCGAACGCCAGCCCATGATTTTTACAATCAGATTGCTGTCGTTCAGCGCTGAGAACATAGCGGAGAACTTCCACCAATGGAGAAAATCGACATCTTGAAGATCAACACCGTATTGTGCAAGAAAAGCGGCATAGATAAGCGGTGCATCAACGTCAAAGTCATAAATACGGCGTTGAATGCCAAAATTGCTTCTCCTGCCTGCGTTTTGCGTTCTTTGCTCAACGGTTTCTCTGGTCTGTCTGCTGCACGAATAAAACCAAACAATCGCGTCGATTGCATCGCTGGTCGCCTGAGCGTCAGACAGAATGGCCTTGAGGCTTTCCGTGGGGAAAAACAGCTCAAAGGCGATGCGGCCTTTCACATTGTCCTGCTCTTTGCTTTGCATGAGCTGTTCAAAGAGAATGGCTGTGCGAAAATCCGCGTTTATAGAGATATCCCTCCCGGCTACCTCAACGGTTGTCGGGAGGGGATCAATCAAGATGTTGCAGAACGTATCACGCATCAGTTGCTTTTCTTTGCCTGCGCTCGACGCTGCGCACGGTTGGGGCTGAACTGCATGATACGATTGTTGATCTCATCCGTCTGCTTTTGCTGGTCGGCAATGAACTTGAGGAAATCCTCGTAGACTTCAAGCATTGTCGTGGAGTTATTCACGTCGCCGAAAATCTTCTGAGATGTTCCTTCTCCAAAGATATCATCGAAAAGGGTTCGGAAGATTTGGCAGTATGCCCGGACGCGGGCAGATGCTTTTCCCGTAACGGGGAGGGCTTTTTCGGCCTCGCCCATTTTGTCAAAAGCATCTTCATAACGCTCCATCGTATCAACATCATGGATGTCGAGCTTCAGTTCAATACCGTTGATTTTCCAAACGGTGTAGTCCTGCTGCGTCTTATTCTGGCTCATAGGCTCACGTTCTCCTTTTGGGTTATTCTTCGTAAATGATGGTCAGCCCGTAGGCTTTTGCTGCTTCATGTTCGATGCGGCAACCGCGAGCTTTTTCCCAATCTTTGCAAAAATAAGCCGCATGGCACAGCGACATATTTTCAAAAGACTTGGCAAGAAAGCAGAGTGGAATTTGCACCACGCCGCGCGCCTGCATTGCCTTGTTGCTGTACCATTCATCTGTGAATAAAGTGTTCACAATGTCAAAGCCTTTGGCCTTGAGGGTAGCAATGGCGCGGTTACGGGTTTCGATGATTTCTTCTTCAGTTTTGCCCGCCATAGGCTGGGACAGCATTGCTTTCATCATGCCCCGACACCTCCGATGCAGACGTTTTTGATCTTGTCGTAAGCGTCGATATACATCTCATGCTTATCGCCGTTGTAGGTGACCTCAAACATGAGATTGTCCGGCGTAGGTGCGGCGAGGATGGCCTTGTGATTCTGCAACGTCTTACATTGCCAGACCACGAAAACATCCGTCCATTCGATAGGCTTCTTGTGATGATCGGCGAGGAAAGAAGCAACCTGCTTCTTTGCCTCCACCATGAAATCATAAGTCGTCATGTTGATCCTCCATCATTGGTCAGCCGGAAGATTTCGGCGTAAAGGTTTTCTGGCTGAGATCGAACGTGCCCGGCTGGACATCCCCAACGGCGCGGAAATTGCCAGTATAAACGAGTGCATCGGTGCCGTCGCCCTTTCCGTCCGGGATGATGGCATAGCGGCGCTTGAAGGCCGGATATGCGCCAGCAGAGGCGGTTTCATAGGTGTTGACAGACACAATATCCACCTGAGCATCAGTACCGCGCAGTTCCTCGTCCGTCACCTTGCAAATCTTTGCAATGACGGGGTTGTTGGTGTAGGTGTCCAAGCTGTACGCAATGGACGGAGCATAGCCCACAACGTCGGTGCGTTCGGTGCTTTCGTTGATGTACTGGCGGCTGTACTCCTTCGGGTTTTTGGATTCACTCAGAGAGGTGAAGCCCTCTCCCATGAGGTTGAAAGCCGGAGAATCGGAAGTGCCCGTATCCATGAAGGACAGGTATTCCGAGCGGCTGACGAGCTTGGATTCGCTCATACTCATGCACTCCTTTGCTTGTATTGGAGCCGGAAAACGGCTTGATAGTCGGCTGAACCATCTTCATAAATCCCTGCGACAGATGGCAGGGTGGTCATGTCGATGGTCGTTGCGGTGCGATTCTGCCCGATGTCGGGCAATGCCGTACTTCTCAGGTAGGCTTCAAGCTGCTGAAAGTAGCCGGAGGCCTGAACGTGCTTTGCGGTGTCCGCTGCGGGAAAGCGGATATAAACAGCGAACGGAAACGCACCGATGAATGATCCATCGACGTATTTCCGCTCAATTACTGTCCCGGAAAGCTGCTGCAAAACCATCGAGAAGGTAGTCGGCTTCTTTGTCATTTCTTCAAGTCGGATCGCGCATGGCTTTTCGTTCCATGCGTTGATATGATCCAGAATGGCTTTGACAATGGTTTCGTCCATCGCTTACTCCTTGATGATCTTTTCAGCGCCGGAAATCCAGTTTTTTTGATGAACGGCTTTTCCCTTCTCAAACCACTGGGCTGACGCTTGCGGGTGTTTGTCCCGGTTGTGCTTATAGGATAGGACGTAATACTGACGACGGGCATACGGTGTATTGTAGACGACCTGCCCGCTGCCGAGCTTGGTTGCAAGCGTGGGGGACTTGGACAATATGCCGTCGCGGAACGGGACAAAGGGATCGCAGTCTTTTATGACTGCATTATCGACGTACTTTTGCGCCTCGATAAAACGGGGGCTGAATCTTTGAAAGACCTTGGAAACGTCCATCTCAAGCCGGATGGTCACGGGAGAATTGCTCACTCAGCCTCAACCTTCCAATGCCACAAGCACTTCCGACCCATTTCAAACCGCACGGTGCGGGTGATTCTGAAAAGATTTTCGCCTTGAGGCAAGGCTTCATCTTGGCAGGCACCAGCATAAAGAAAATCAAGACCCTGTGCGTTCAGAGTCCAAGATTGCTTCTTCTCCTCGATGGGGAGTTTCTGCCATTCGTCATAGGGCATGAATGACTTTGATGCTGTTGAAACGTCGTCAAAGAAGTGAAAGCGGGTCGAATCGGACGGGGTGCCGTTCGCGGAGACTCCACGCGAAAGGTGGAGATGAACGAAAGAAAGGACGGTCGGGGAATATTGAGCATTCCCCGACGCATCTTCTCCGAGGTAGTTGTAGATCGTGACGGTGTGCGGACAAACTCGCTTATTTGCCAAAAAGCTCCCTCCTTCGACGTTCCGCTGTCTCTGCGTATGCCCAGCGGCACATGAGGCCGAGGGTTCGGAGGATGGAGAGCGTCAGAGGCGAAACGGGGATGTTGCCGAGTGTGACTTCTGCCTGTTGCGCCGAGCTGGTCTTCGACTCATTGACGCTGTAATCGTCAAGAGATTCGCTCAAGACCTTGCTGCTTTCAGCGTTCCCGGTCACGGCCTCAATGCCTCCCTGTTTCCAGATGTATTCGATTTCGTAGGCGGTTGCTTTCGCGAGCGCCGTCTTGTCTGTCTGATCCGTAATCGGTCGATAGACAAGGGAATCAATGACATCTGATGCAGTCTCAGCCAGCCGCGGAAAATCATCATCGGGCACGGGCGTTCCGTGGAAGGTGTCGTCGTAAAACTCCTTCGTGACGTATGCCATATAGCATCCCCTCCTGTGCCTTATTTGACGGTTTTTCCGTGCGATGCCGCTTTAAGCGGTTTTTCGCCCTTCTGAGCTTCCGTTTCTTCTGGCGTAGATTCTTTCACGGACAAGCCATGAAGCGATTCCTGCGCAGTAAGAGAGCTTCTGAGCGTGGAAAGCTCGTCGGTGAGGGCTTCAACCTTTTGATTGGCCGCTTGGAGAGCCTTTTCAAGCTCGGCTTCACGGACTCTGAGAGCCTGATTCTCGGTCATCGCCTGACTGTAAGTCATGGCTTTGTGCGGCGTAATTTCGCGCCCGGATTCGTCAATGACGGAGTACCCCTGCTTGAGGTACCCCGCCACTTCGGAATCTTCGACAACGAGTTCACGCCCGCCTCGTCTGATGCGGGTCATTATTCATTCCTCCAGTCATCAGGCATGGGAGGTGACGGTGTCGTTGCCAGCCGCGTAAACGCGACCGTCAGCATCGGTGGCGAGCATGGTCATCTTCTGACCGTTGGCGACGGTGATCTCAGATTCGCCGTCCCACTCAGTCCACGCGGTGTTCATCGGGGCGACCTCGCCATAGCCCAGTGCGTCCGGCGCGGTAGAGCCGGAGGCATAGAAGAAGCGAGTGCCATCCTTGCGGGCTGCACCGACCGGGGCGGTGACGGTGATCTTCGCCTTGCCCGTCGCAGATCCAGCCGCGGAAACGAACGTGAGGGCTTCGTTGCCGAGTCCGGCGACGACGAAATCAAGGCCGTACTGCTTATTCGGCAGAATGAAAACGTCCTCCATGCTCTCCTCGAAGTATTCCCACTTGCCCTGAGAGCCAGCGGACGGCGGATCGAGCTGGGCAAAGTCGTAGACTTCCGGCGTGATGCAGCAGGACGGATGAATGAGGATCATCTGAATCTGATGCGCCGCCGCGCCAACCTTCGCGCCAACGGTGAAGTCATAGGAGGACTTCATGCAGTCAGTCGGGACGACTTCGACCTTGACGTTATCGAGGTTCGCGATGGCTCGCTGGATAGATGCCGGAGCGGTACCCTGAACGTTCAGATTGCGATAGAAAGCCGCCGCGCCCTTGAGGATAACGTCAACATAGGTGGTGACGTAGAGGATTCGACCAGCTTCCGGGACATTGTGCTCGGTCGCCATGATGCTCAGCAGGTCGAAATACTGAAGAATGTTCTGCGTGGTGAGAACACCCGTGAGCGGAACACGGCCGGTTTCGAGATAGTCGTTGTACAGGGTGCTGACCAGATACTTATCCTTTTCCGGGAACTTTTCGTTCTGGTTCATGGTGCGGGTGATGTTCTGGATGCTGAGAACCTGATTGGTCTCGTCAATGTCGCGCGGATGAATGAAATCGTTCCAAGCGCGATGATTGCGCAGGGTCAGCGGAGTCCACTTGTTGGCGTGACGCTGAACCTTGTCAATCAGGCTGTTGCGGGAACCATCGACGCGACCAGTGACGGAGATGGACGGAACTTCGATGGTGTGAGCGGAAGCCCAGCGATAATCGCCCTCCTGATCGCGGGCGAAAAGTGCGCCGAAGTGCTGCGTATGCTCATATTCCTGAGACAGCGCGGCACAGTATTCAGTTGCGTAGTTGGTAGACGGCATTAAGCATTACTCCTTAATTTTTGTCGGTGGGAGTAGCACGGACAGCGGTGAAATGGAAGTTGAACGGGTTCGTCTTGCCATTGCCGCCGTTCCCCGTGCCGGTTCCTGTGGTGAATTTGGGCGGCCTCGGCGGCTGGTTGCCGCTATTGCCCGCGCCGTTGTCGTCGGGCTTGTCATTGTCCTTGGGTTTGAAGGCTGCCGGATCATCCTTTTCGAGCTGGGCGAGATAGCCCTCAGAGCCGACGAACTTTCCATCCTTGAACTCATAGCCCTTGCTCTTGAAATCGGCGATAGCCGCCTTTTTCGCCAGCGTAGACGCAAACGGAACCTCTGCGAAGAAGGACTCAACTGCATGGTCAACCGCTTGGTCGTCGAGCTTCTTCTGGAGGGCTTCGGTGTCGGTCTTGTACTTGGCGTTGAGATCGTCGAGCTGCTTCGTAAGGTCGTCATTGCCCTTGACCTTGCCCTGCAAGTCCTTGATGTCCTTATCGCGCTGGGTGATCTGTCCTTTGAGACCCGCAATTTCGGTATCACGCGCCTTGAGGGTTTCGATAGCCTGATTTCCGGCGTTGACGGCCTTGCCGTACTCGGTCATAATGGCGTTGAGCTGTTCATCGGTGATGCCCGGAATGGTGGTTTTGACAAACTCTCTGTTCATGGTGAAACTCCTTTCGATTACGCATCTTTTACGGCTTGCCAGCCGGATTCGAGCGCCGTTCTTTTACGCCTGCAACGCCAAAGGCGATATACAAAAGCCGCCCTGTTACAGGCGGCTTTCGGTTTCGGGTTGTTTCTGAGAGAACATCTCAGGATTATTGACGATGAGGGCATAGAGCTGATTTGCCAAGCCATCGACAAGCTGCTCGTTATGATTCGTATACCCCAACGAATAAAGCATAGCGTGGATGCACTCGTGAAGAAGCGAAATCCTCATCTGCTGCGGGTGTGCCTGCAAAATTGTAATGGTTTGTTCATCATTGCAGACCGCAGCGGCGTTGTTTGGGCTGAGCGCCGATGCACTGTCCGGCACTATGGTGACGGCGTAATCGAGAGCGCCGATTTTGACGTTTTCGGGAATACTCATTATTGCAATTTCCTGAATGCCCACGTTGCGCGGGCACTTTCCTTTCTGCCGTATGTCGGCACAAATAGACGGTTGGTGACCTTTGTTCTGTCTGTGTCTTGGCAGAACTGGTCGAGTGCGGCTTCCCGCTTCTTGAGTTTGACCGCAGATTGCTGAAAGAGCTTATCTAGGGCGGCTTGTTCCTCCGAAGTCGTCGCCGCGTCCCGTGCCGCTGAGTATGCGGCACATTCTCGGCGTGATTCCCTGATCCGGCGTTCATACGCCCTTTGTTTTTGGCTTTCTTCGTACATCTGGTCGTTGGACTTTCCCCGTCTGGCAGAAGGATCGCGTTCATAAGCGCGTTCCTGTCCGGCGAAATAGGGTGAAAAGTTATGATAGCAATTCCAGCCGCAAAGACCATCGCCAGTACCATAGCCAGTAGCTTCTTCGAGGTTTCGATATCCTGTCACCCTTTCTCCATACCAGTAAACTTGCCCCTGCCATACCGCGTGAGAGGGGCGAGCGCCAGCGTGTGCGCTGACCTCCACAAGATGAGTTTGCAGCTCAGTCATGCGGGCGAGCTGTACCTGTGCGGCGGTCTGATTGATGCCCGTCACAAGGGCGCGGCGGGCTGCTGCATCCATGCGGATAGATGATCCAGAGGGATAAACGATCCGTTCAATGCCCTTTGAGGACAAATCACGGATGATCGACTGAATAGCCGAGTCAAAAGAAAAAGCGCCGCTGTTGATCTGCATGTAAGCTCGATCAAGGCAGTGCTCAAAGGCTTTTGTCGCTGTGTCAGCGGTTGTTTTGGTGAAGTTGGTCATAATGTTGTTCGTTTTCATCGCCCCAGCATTAACGACTTCCATCAGCGCCTCAGACTGCGCCAGCGGAAGCGGCGCATATCCGGCCTTGATGTACTTGTAATCGTCGATGATGAGGGATTCTTTGCATGCTTCGATGACAAGTTGTTTCGCCTGCTTCTTGCTGATTTTCGCCGTCTTTGCGATTTCAGCGGCTAAATCGGTCTGTAAGATGCCCATCTCACGCGCCTTGAGAATCTGCCATCTTGCGGTTTCGGTCATTTCTCCGGCGTTTTTGACCAGCCTGCGGGCGATATCTGCGATGATGTCGCACTCAAGCTGTGACCAGAGTTCAACGAGCGGTTCAGCGACGTTCATAAGATAGTTCGGGGTGAGCATGAAGCATTACCCCCGATTAGAAGTAATAGATGATGTTCACCGTTGCGGCCTCGGAAAATACCAGCGATTCCAGCGGAGTCATTTCACCGCAGACCTCGAAAATCCCGGTCGTCGGCGTGACGATCTGAGCACCGTCAAGGTTGAAGGGCGTTCCTGCCTTGGCGTTGATGGCAAGATGCAGGAGATGGAAAGACGTTGTGTGAGGGAACGACCTCATTCTGAGTCTGTTGTCGTCCCTGAAAACGTCAATCATGTTTGTGCCGGGCGTAACCTGCCCGTTAAAGCTGCCAATCACTGTTTCGGTTCCTCCTTTTGATCGGAATTGTCTGGAATATTCGGCGGCCGATTGAATCCCATGATTTCATCATCGGACTCAGATTGATCCTGAGTCATGCGCTTTGCGGTCTGCTCATCCTCGCCATACCACTTGACGCGGTATTCCCACTTCTGCATGATGCCGTCCCGGATTTCCTGCAAGTCGCGCATACGCTCAGTCTCAGCGTCGATTACGACGGAATCATCCCAGAGGAAAGAAACATCGTAATTTCCAGCAGGAGCGAGGCTGTAAAGGGTGGCGGTTGCATCCATTGCGCGGATAAGGCACTTAAGCGCCCGCTGCAAGGACATTTGAATAGCCGTGACTGTTGCATAGGTGCGCTGTTTGGTGGTGCGGATTTCCTCAGCGGTTTTTGTGATGTTTTCGGGGTCGGAGAGAGTTCCGCGGGAGAGGCCGGTCTGATCCTCAATCTTCTTGAGGATGTCGTTCAGGCCAGCCTTATACGATGCGTCGCGCAGATCAGGGGCAAAGAGTTTATAGAGAGAGTCGCCGGATCCGCTTTCTTTGGAACTCAGAGCATTGAGGCGGTAAAGCCGTTCCTTGCCCTTGGGGAGCACCGGGTCGCCATTCTGGTCATAGATGATCGCATTCTCGGAAGCGTCAATCGCCATTTCGCCACCCTCGTATTCCCACAAAAGACGCTGATACTGGAAATCAGCCTCTTTGATGGTGTCTTCAGCTTTCGCGTAGATGGAGACACCAAGGGGAGACTTCGGATCAATGGCGTTGCCCAGCGGTATACGGAAATAGGCAAACAGAGGGAAGTCGATGTTTTCGATGGTTACGACGGGTTGAATGTCCTTCCATTCATCGACTTCTGCGAGCTGTGCAGGTTGACCAACATCATCGTCATTGTAGCCACGGTAGCAGTCGTTTGTAATGGTGTAGACGCTTCCAGATACGCGGTGATATTCGACACGGCTGTAAACCGTTTTCCCGATGTGTTTGCGTTCAACAAAGGCGGCGGCCGTAATTTCTCCTCGCGCATTAAAGGCGACGGGGTAGAAGTCGGTTGCGTGAACATAGTCAATGGCGATTTTGTCGCCGTCAACATAGGGTTTCATCACGATGCCGCCCATTGCACAGGCATATTCCACCTGTGTATGGAGATTTGCCAGAACGGGGGCGAACTGCTCATTGAGCCATTCAGCCCGTTTTGATCCCGTGATGTTGATCTGAGCTTCAAGCGTGATGAGTGTCGCCATTTCCGAGGCAATGAGCGCGGGGAGCTTGAGTGATTGCCGTGTTCGCCCTTGCTCAGCCAGCCAATCAGGGCGGCCGATGTATTCGTTGCGCCATCGCTGTATGGCGACGGCCATATCGGATGACACAGCGACGGGAACGCCTCCCGCAATGCGCTTGTCACCAGTGAGATTGAGCATTTTTGCCATCGCACCTTTCAGCCAGTTCAGAATTTTTGAAAACACCAAGACACCTCCATCAGGAACGAAGGATTCTGTTCATGTTGACCGTCGTGTTGACGTAGTAACGGATAGCGTCGCAAGCATGGTCGTTTTGCTTAATGGGTTGCTCAATGCCGTGTTCGGCCGCTTTTTCATCCCAAGTGTAAGCGCCGAACTCCTGCAAGGTGTGCGTGCAGTGTTTGTTGACCTTGAGCCTACCCATAGATATAAGCATGGCAACGCTTCGGATGCCGTTCAGAACGTCGTTATCGGCCTCCCTGACCCTATATCCGAGGCGGCGGAGAAGAACGCGGAAAGAGAGCGCAGACGGGTCAATAATGATTCCGCCTTGAGCTGTTCTCGGCGGGGAAAACTCAAGCAGGGCTTTACCGTAATCCTCATCTGTGTTTTGTTTCTGCTCTTTTCTGCCGTCATAGTAGTATTCGCGATCAACATAGATTGTGGATTCCTGAGGGTCAAAGAGAATGTCCAGAAACACGCACGGGTTGGCTGTGCCGTAGTCGATGGGGATCGCGGAGAAACAGCGTGCCCGGATTTCCGGGGCAATTTCTTCGTAGGTGTCCCGTTCTTCGGAGAAAACAGAATAGATAAGCCCTTCCGCGAGCGTCCACTTACCCAGAATAAAGCGGTCATAATAGACCGTGCCGGAATATTCCTGTTTCAGATTTCGGACAAAATCGGGGTCGAGAAATGGATTGTCGTCAATCACATACTGCTGTTGGTATATGTCAGCATCGGACTTGAGGAATTTGTGAAACCAGTGCTGAGGCGTGTCCGGGTTGCAGGTTCCGTCAAAGCACGAATTAGGCTTATCAAGGCGGGACTTGAGCATGGTGAAAACAGGCTCGCTCCATGTCGTGACCTCGTCGCCGTATGCGTACTCAATAGATGAACCCTGAATAGCTGCAACCCTGCGCACGTTGTCAGCGCCGAGGGCGTAACACTGGTGATCGAAAATCTTGACAATGCCCGTGTTGGCTGAGATATGCCCAACGAGGCCAGCACCCCAAATGTTTCGCATCGGGGCAAGGATGTTTCGTTCAAGGGTCTGCTGTGTATTCCCCAGCAGGACGATATGACCAGCGCCAGTCGTCTTGATGATCCGTTTCGGAATTACGAAATAATCCATGTAGGTTTTACCCGAACGTGTTGCGCCCGTTTTGACGTTCCAGCGGTGCGTTGCATTGGTGAAAAACTCCTGCTGTTTGGGGCTGAATGGGCTTCTTGTGTTAGAAAGCACTGTCAATCCCCTCCAATAGTTCTTTCGCCTTTGCAAGGGTATCGGTTTCCTCGTCCGGGTCGATCAAAGCGAGGCGGCGCTTTTCAATCTTCATGCGCTCCTGTTGGAGTTCCAAACGCTTCTGTTCAATTTCAAGCATGGTTTTGTCCTGCTTGAGCTTGTGCAGGGTTGCAATGGCAGTCTGCTTATTGCGCTGGACGAAAGACAGGGCGTTTTCGATATCCTGAATCTTTTCCAGCGCAAGGTGTTTCTGCCTGTGAAGTGTGTAGTTTCCCGGCTTTTTGTCGTCGCCTTTTGATTTCTGTTCGACGGATTCCGCGTCGATTATGAGGCCGTTGTTGTCCTCAGAAGCCATGTCCTGAAGCTCTGCAATCCTGTGAAGCATGCGGCGCTCTCGGACTTCCAATTCGCGTATGAGATTGACCTGAATGGTGATGGGATCATCTGTAACAACGTCGATGAGTTCCTTCTCCTCCTCGGACATTGTGTCATACTTGATTGTTTCATACCTTCCGCTTTTCAGGGCGTTTGAGTTGCCCAGATAGCCGGACACATCAGCGCGTGGACCAGCGGCGTTTCTGTTGCCGAAATATCCCGACTTGGTTGCACCTTTTTTCTTCCCCTTGGTTGCACCCTTTGGTTGCGCCTTTTTGGATATGCGGGCATCTTTCCATTTGTCCCGCGTCTTCCAGCTTTTGAGCGTGTTTAGGCTGACTCCCAATTCGTCGGCAATCATTTGAAGGGTCTTTTCACCCTTGCTTTCAAGGTAGAGCCTTTTTGCCTCCTCGCGCCGCCCGTCGATTTGTGGAGGCATTGACTCTCACCTCCCGCTGTTTAATTTGTTTTTGGTTCTGCGGCGGTTATTCGCCAATATGCGCCGATTTTGCGCCTCTGGTGAAGAAGTAGAAGAACGGCGTGTCCAGCAGCGCCAGACCGAGCTTGAGGAGATACTGACCAATCATAATGCCCAGCAGTGCCAGACGGGTTTCATGGTGCCAGAGCCAGCCAAAGCCGAGGCCGTAGGAGATCGTTGCATAAATGGCCGTGTCAATGATCTGAGAAGTGCCCGTAGAGAAGTTATTCCAAATCCAACGCCCCTGACCGTGGTATTCACCATGTTTACGAATGTATGCGTCTCTGATTTTGTGGAAGAAGAACACGTCCCAAGACTGGCTTGCGTAGTATGCGGTGAGAGAGCCGACGACGAAAATCCAGTTCTGACCGAGCAAGGTTCTGTATGCGCCGTCCATCACTGCATCCGTGGCCGGAAGCCAGCCCGTCGCAATAATCATAATGGTTGCAAAAATCTGCCCGATAAAACCATATTTGACGAAACGCTGAGCTTCTTTCTTGCCCCAGATTTCGCCCACAATGTCAGTGCACAGGAACGTGAAAGCGTAGGTGAGGGCACCGCCGGACATGGTGAGGGCGATGTTGCCGAGAGAAACGCCCGTAGTGATGACGCGAGCGCCAACCACATTGGCGATAATAAGGGAAATGACGAAGATGACGAGGAGGATTCGAAGGTTCTTTTCAGTCTTTTTCATGGGAATTACGTCCTTTCTTTGTTCGGGATCAATCTTGATTGCCCGCTGCTTTTTCATATTCGCGTTTATGAAGGAACGCGGAAATGTAGTAGTTGGAGTAGTAGTCAAGGCGCTTTGCGGTTGGTTCGATGTTGCAGGCTTTCATAGTTTCAAGAACCGCCTGAGTGCATAGCTGCTTGACTTCCGGTCTGATCGTTCTAACGTGATTTCCGAGGATGCGCCCGAAACGGTTGACCGCCTGCCAAGAAGTAGAGTCAGCCGTATCACAAAAGCTGCATCGTTGCAACATTTTCACCTCTGTGCATCCGAGAAGGTGAATTTTGATTTCCGGCTTTCGGTTCTTGATATAGCAGGCCAGCTTGTACACGTCTTCTTTGTAGGTCTTTGGCTTTACGATGCGCAGTTCCGGGACACTGATTGCCATGTAGTCGGCAAACTCAATAATTCGGTCGAGGCCAACTTGACCGTCTTCATAATGGAAAACGTTGATGATTGGGTTGGGTATCAGCTCACGATATCGCTTTCTGAACTCCCATGCTTCATCAACGCCGAGAATTTTTTGACAGTCGCATTCAACGCATGTGGATTTAATGCCGTTGGTGATGACAAATTCGGCCATTGCCTCCATCCAGTTTATAAGGAACGCCTTGTCCCGTTTGCCCTTGTGAGCTCCAAACATGAGGGTAAAGAGGCCGGAGTCCATGATTGAGTGAGTTGCAAACTTCTCAATTTCCAGCGGAGGAAAAAGGTTCTTGCAGGTGATGGGGTAGCCCTTAATGCCAAACTTGCCGGAAATGAACGGGAAACATGTCCAAAGAAAGTAATTGACTCCGGCTTTGTTCGCGATCATAGAGAAGTCGATCTGTTCGCTGCCTGCGAAATGCACCTTGAGGTTGTCGCCCAGCGGCATAACAGCTCACCTCCGGGTGACGGTTGCACCGCCGAATCCATCCTCCCTAACCGTGCAGGAGATGCAGTCGGTGTAGAAATCAACGATTTCACGGGCGATTGCTTCGCAGCTCATGGAGCCAAACCCGGCCGGAATGCCGTGGCGGTCGCGAATGAACTCCTCGATCTGATGCTGTTGGGAAATGATCTCGATCTGTCGATCATCATGGCTGACCTTGAAGTTGCATTCAATCACAAAGATGTGGCGGTGCCTATCCTTCAGGTATCTGAGCGTATCAGGCGCATCAGGCCAGCAATGGAAACCCTCGATGTGGTTCACCGTGATGATGGATGTGGTCATTTTTCAAATACCTCCCCGCAATGCGGACAGCGATATGTGCGTTTCTTTTTGGGCTTTTCCGGCTTGTCGCCATTCTCGTCGTCTTCATTCTCGAAGAAAGAGGAGACGGTTACATCGAACTCCTGCGTCAGCTTTTCGATTTCGGCTTCATCAAAAGCCGTTTTTTCGGTGTCATAGCTGGATTCCGTAAGCTGAAGCATCGCATCCCGGAGTTTGTTCTGATCCCACATATTGCCGAGACGGTTCAGGGCGATGTTGACTTCCATTTCAATGGACAACGGCACGTTGATGACGGCGCATGTGGCTTCCTCAATGCCCATATCCGTCAGGATTTTGAGGCGTTGGTTGCCGCCGACTGCATTGCCTGTCTTCTCGTTGTAAACGATGGGCTGCATCATGGAGTGATTCAGAATCGACGCTTTGATCTTCTGGTATTCAGGATCATCCGGTGTGAGGTCAACGCGCGGGTTGTATGGTGCGGGCTTGATGGTGTCCAGCCTGATTTTTTTGTACGATGCGGCGGACAAAACACTTTCAAGAATGTCTTTTTTCTCAAGCACGGTTATCACGCTCCACGAATTTCTGTCCGCAATGGGGACACTGAATCATAGGTTCCTTCTTTTCCGGCTCCTGATCGAAATCGAAGATTTCTTCATCATCGAGCTGGTCGATCTGGGTAAAGAGATGATCGATTTCATCAGGGTCATAGCCGATTGCCTCATAGTCGATTGCATCTCTGTCCATCTGCTCGAACATAGCCCTCAGCAGGTCGTTTTCCCAGCGGCCTTGTGCTTTGTTCATTGCGAGGTTGGAGGCAATCTCATCTTCGAGGGTTTTGTTGACTACGGCGCACATGACGCTTTCAGCGCCAAGATCCTTCAGAATCTTGAAGCGCTGGTGACCGCCTACGATGTGACCTGTCTGTTCGTTCCAGACGATAGGCTGAACGAGGCCGAAACGCATGACCGACTTCTTCAGCCGCTCGTAAGAGATGTCGCCCGGCTTGAGGTCGTATCTGGGGTTGTAGTCCGCGGGGGTCATCTGGATGAGCGGAACCAGTCGGTATTCAGCCTCACGGAACATGTCCTTTTCAGAAAGCTCCAATGCGTGTTCACTTCCTTTCGGTTTGATGATTGGCAGTAAAAAAGGCACCTGAGAGGGTTGCTCTCGATGCCTTTTGACATGATGAATTGTATCACCTAAAGGGGATATGAAAAAAGATGCAAAAATGTTATTTCATCGGTAAAAAAGAGGTAATATGCGTATTTATCCGCATTTCTGACGCGGAAAAGCGGATTTTCGGAGAAAAAACGTTTCCTGTTCGGATGCGGATGCAGAGGGAATACCGTTCGATTTAATCCGACCAGCCTATATGAAATCAGTGCGTGAATGGCAAAAGAAAAGAGGCGGTATCACTCTGCCGCCTCGTAGATTTTGTCAAGCGCCCTCTTTTTGACTTTTCGCAGTCCCTCTTTCGAGAAGATGCCCCATTTTTCCTCATACTCAGGAAGAAGCTCTTTCCAGAAACGCCCTTCGATGATGTGTTGCCGAACGACAAACTGTTCTTTGTCACTGAGGGCAAGGAACCATGAATCAACGTAGATGATGACCCGCTCCATTTCGTCGAGTTCATCCTTGAGCCTCTGAATGTCGGTCGCCTGATCCGTGATGTACTTCGGAACATAGCCGGACATGTAGCGAACAACGAGGCTTTCGACGGGATTCGATGTTCCCGTTCCGTGGGGCATGGCGTCGAATTTGGGGGAGGAGATGGCATCTTCGGCCATTGCCCGGCTTTTCTCAAGGTCGAGTTGCTTCTGCATGATCTGGATTTCGTTTTTCAGGTGTTCGCGGCGGGCAATGCACTTTTTATATGCCGCCAACATGCGATCTACTGTTTCCGGTGTCATCGGCCTTCCTCCTTTGCCCGTATTTCGGGCTATAACGCGGTTTGGGTGCGCTGATGAAGAATGACCAGCGCACCCAAGAAAAGGGCTCAGACGCAAAGAGAGAGGCTCAGAGCGTCATTCAGGGATAATTCTTCTTCATTTATTTCAATCCACTCCCCTCATACGAGGGGAGACTATGCCGGAATTCCGGCACGCTCAGACTCTACGTTATTTCAATCCACTCCCCTCATGTGAGGGGAGACGTATGTTTCCGCCTGATGATGGTTTATGGCGGTCAGAACGGCAGGTCGTCGTCATCGACCGGGGTGAATCCATCGGTGGCGGGAGTTTTTGATACGGCGGTTGTGTAGCCGCCCTGATTGCCGTATGGCTTCGGCTGCTGGTGATAGGAGCCGGATTGCTGAGGAGCGCTATCCGCGTGGGCAGGGGAGAGAAATTCGACCTCTGCGGCGTTGATTTCAATGATGGCGCGAGCCTGACCGTTCTTGGCAACATATGCGCTTGCGGATGTCGATCCGACGACGGCAACCTTGCGCCCCTTGGTGAGATATCGGGCGCAGGATTCGCCGAGAGCACCCCACGCGGTGACTCGCATATAGTCGGTCTGCTGCTCAGTTGATCCGCGCCTGTTGACCGCAACCGTAAAGGTGCATACGGATTTCCCAGCGGGTGTGCTTCTGAGCTCAGGGTCAGCGGTCAGGTTGCCAATGATGAAGTGACGATTCATAATTCAAATCTCCCTTTCAGTGTTGCTCAATGAAATAATAACGCAACTCTGATGAAAAATCTATAATCGAGTTTCGATTTTGCAACTAAAGGGTGGATTTTCGCCTTAATCGTATCACTGCCCCTCGATGTCGATGGTCGCCCATGTTCTTCCGTCCCTGTCATAGGTCAAAATCGAATCGAATACCTTGCCCAGTTTACAGCCGCCGCAAGATTTCCTGTCGCAGAGCTTACACTGTTCATGGGCATAGTCGCAGAGGACATCGAGCTGTTCGTTGAGGATGAGGGTTTGATCTTTTTCGACGGATGCCGGGCGGGCATAGTAGGTTTTGTAGAGCATACCGGGGATCATGCGGCGAATGCCAGCCAGTTTGTCCACGGGAACCGTCATCAAGACGCGTTCAACGAGACTATCCAGAACGGAGATCAACATCTTGAGGTCACGCCAGCCGCCCGGAACAGCCCTGAAACGGTGCTCCATCTGGTTGGCGCACTTCTCAAACTCTGCCTGAGCCGCAAACAGTCCGAAAAGCCGATTGATATCGTCCCTGTTGCAGCGAATGACGGGAACTTTCTTTTTTGCGGGTTTTGCTTCAACTGGTGCGGGGGTCTTTGTTGTTTCGTTGCTCATGGTGGTCACGCCTCACTTTCAGCAGATTCGGAGAAGGTGGCAGAGGGGGAAGATAAAATACTTGACGGAGAAGCCCCAGAAAATAACGCCGACGCTGACGACGAAGACGAGGAGGAACACAATAACGATGAGGATTGCAAGCAGATTGAAGAAGTCCTTGACGCTCTGATTCATAAGTGATTACTCCTTTTCTTTTTCGGTCGTGGTTTCTGTGGATTCGGATTCATAGGTTTCCTCCAAATCCATCTTAGAGGCGCAATGCGGACAGTATGGGGTGGTGCAATTGCCGTTCATGCGGTTGCAGTTGGAGCAGAACGTCTTCGGGACAGAACCTTGCTCAGTTTCAACCGTTCTGTGGATCCAGTGGCCGTGGATGATGTCAATGCTGCGTCGGCGGGCGGCCTCATTGGCGCGTTCGTGCTGCGTCAGGCTGGATTCAACGGCAGGGGATTCAGAACCGCATTTGTGACATCTGTACCAGCAGCGGATCATTCCGTCAACAAAGTACATCCGTTCGGCGCAATACGGGCAGTAAATCTTTGTCACTGAATATCGCTCTCCTCTGCGTTGTCGTCGGTAATTTCGGAAAGATTCTTGATGACCATCAGCATGGCCTTGCGAATAACCTGTTGCAGCTTTCCGTGGTTTTTGGCTTCTTCCGCAGTTTCGGCCATCAGCATAATGGAGGAACGCTTGATACCATAGATGTCAGCGAGGGCTTGAAGAATGTCCAGCGTCGGCTCCCGCTTCCCGTTCTCGATGTCGGAAATGTAGGCTTGAGACGTGCCGAGCTTTTCGGCAATCTGTTTCACGTCATAGCCGAAGATGCAGCGAATACGCTTGAGGGTTTCTCCCATGTTATGTTCCTTTCTGGCTTGTCGCCGTTTGAGCCATTTTATAGCCCCTGTGATGCGTTTGACGACTCGGTGCATAATTTGCCTTATAACGGATGTAGAACGGCTCAGAGGCGGCCTTTTGCCGAACTGAGCGTGTTCTGCATCCAACGGACGGAGTATTTATTCCTCGGATGTCCCAGTGAGCGCCGCAACGCCTCCGGGATAGCGCTCATCAAACCAGTGCCAGACTTCAAAACGGTCTGTACCCTTGTCGAATCCAAGGAACGGCTCTTCGAGCTGATCCTGATCGTTGATGGGGATATCTCCAAATTGAGACCAAAGCCGTTTCAAATTGGCAATGGGGTCACTCATCTGGCATACCCCATCCCGCTGATCGCAGTTGACTTCGCAGAGAGAGCAGAGCAGGACTCGTCCTCCACATGTAGGGCAAGTGACATAAAAATGATGAATCTGGTCAGGATCAACCAGAATGGGAAGCACCTCATCACAATGAGGGCAATGCTCCTCAATGTCATAATAGGGGTTATAGTCCTTATTCTGAAACATTTCGTTTCCGAATACCTTATGCGCCATTTGTTTTTCCTCCGATGCTTGCATTGATTGTAGAATCATGTGTACTACGGACTGAGCCTCCATTTTTTCATTGAAATCATGGATATCAAGTTCATGTCCGGCGTTCTTGATGTCTGTTCCATCCGGCATGGTGACACGAGAAGGTTTCATAATCTGCCCGCTTGTATTCAAGAGGATTCCCACGGTGTTCCCTCCATTTCTGCCGCTGTCGGCTTTTTTAACCAGCAGCGCCAGCGGCTACCGTAATCTTCTGGCGGGTAATTATGCTTATTTGTATATATCTGCGCACCATTCGGATAAAGAAATTGCACAAGCTCACCGTTGAAACCAATGGGAATTTCCTGAAAAATGTCGCTTTCTTTAGCAAATTTTACTTCCACCCACATCAACGTCATTTCTGGAAGGTCAGCGTATGTGGCAACCTCGTCGAAGGTCAGCACGCGGTTTTCTGGCTCGGCGCGGCGCAAAGTGACGGCAAGCGTCGTTTCCTCAATTTTGCTTGTTGCGCAAGACAGTGGAAATTCAATGTGCGGTGATGCACTGTCGCATGTCACGCACTGATACCATGCTGATGTAAGGGTTGCATGGTATCTATGTGGCAAAATGTGGAGTATCATTTTGTCGCCGCAATATGGGCATTTAGGCGTTTCATTCATGGCTTTTCGCCTCTCTTTCCGCTTCGAGCGAAGCCTCTTTTTCCTCCTTCGGCGGCACGGGCCGTGGCATCCAGTGGGTAACTGTAAGACCCGCTCCGTAGTTTGCTGGTACTCTTGTTTTCCCATCCAATGTGCGGTAAAGCCACGCGCCGTTTGAAATTGTTACTGTTTCTCCATCAGTAACAAGGATTTTCCCGGCTTTCGGCGGCCTATCCTTGATGCTGATCCATTGCTGCTTTTCTTCGAGCTGCTCGATGTAGGCAAGTGCGTCAGCAACAATATCCTGCGAGCAACCGAAGATCACGCCGTTAGCCTCGAACGTCCGCCCCTGCTCATAAGGGCAATCATAACACGCGCTTCCATCTTTGTAGCATTTAAGTGCTTTCTTGATTTCATCAGGCGTTTTCATCGTTCTTCCTCCGTTTCCGCTCCTCCTCGATCTTCGCATCTCCCGGATTTAAGTTGCAAAACCAGGCTTGCAAGCTCCTTATTCGTCACATTCTCTTTGTCAAATAAGGCTTTTTTAAGTTGACGGCAAGTTTCAACGGCTGAGATAGCTACCCGCTACTGCTCAACCAAATCGTCATAAATGGCGGTTCGATTAGCGTTAATCGGGCTTGCCCGGTAGACAATAATCACTCATTTCAATTCCTCCACATAGCACCAACTCTGGGGCGGGCGTTTGATTTCAACGGGCGCATACCCAAATTTCGTTTTCCGCAACCCCTTGAATTTACTCAGTGGCTTCGGCGTATCGTAAATTTCCAATTTGGAAATGTGCCAGCCGTAAAGCGTTGCACCTTTTCCGTAGTCCCACAAAGCACCGTCCACAAGTCTGGTCTGCGCCACAAAGTCATCATCCACATCGTAGATTCCATACGGTTCTGTTGCCGCCCTGATAACATCAACCCGGTTGCATGTGAACTCCCCGGCAACATGGCCGTTGAAAACATCCCAGATGCTATCTGCTTCTGTTTTGTTATACCCCGAAAGACGGGTAAACTCCGTAAACCAATCACTCCGGAAAACATCGCCCCACACAAGGAACGGCCTTGCGTTTGTGCAGTATATATAGCACTTGAAAGGCGCTTCCAGTTTTGGCTGCGTCTTACGCACCTCAATCGTCTTTTCGCCGTTGGCAATCTTCTCCACCCACTCCGGCCGGATGCTGATAAGTACCGTTTTAGCCATGTTCAGCCCTCCGTTTCCGCTCCTTCTCTATTTCCGCCAGAAACTCCGCCCACATCGGCGCGTCAACTCTCGAAATTGGTGTTCTACTTATCCCACGGGAACTGCTGAATAAAATCGTTACCCATAATTTCTCGCAGGCTCGATTTCATAAAAATCGGAGTCTTTTGTTGCACAGAACAGTAGGCCAGCTCATCAATCCAGCTCTTTTCTGGAATAACCTTGCCTTTCCGATTGCCTGTTTCCGCACCGACAATAATCCAATCTACCCGCTGTTCCGGCGGTGTGTCGAAGTAATTCAGCCCGGTAAACGGTGCAAAAATCGGTTCGATGGAAACAAACGTCTTTGCCTTTCCGCAGAAGAAATATTCCTGCATCGGGTTTTCGCAAGTCGTCCCGTACCAGAATCGGTCATTGTTCAGCGGCAATATGCCCG
>OIXH01001120.1_pt1 | contig 31132 bp, 31 predicted proteins | sample 1587741 | NCBI WGS metagenome assembly OIXH01 (sample SAMEA3888916, study PRJEB22519) | human gut metagenome | biome: human gut; feature: human-associated habitat; material: faeces | place: Denmark | collected 2011 | reverse complement strand
AACCTCATAGCCGCCGGACGTGGCAATGGCCCCGCCTGCGGGCAGTTCCACCACCTGGGGATACTTGCCCCGCTTTTGCGGGTCTTCCACGGCCACGCGCCAAGGCGCGTCCGTAGCTTTGCGGCCGCGCGCCACCATGTCGCCGCCGGCATTGACCAAGTGATCCGGGCAACCGGCGGCCGCGAGTTCACGCGACATGGCCTCGGCAATATGGCCCTTGGCAATGCCGTCCAGGGTCAGACCCATGCCGGAACGCGTAAAGCGCAAAGCCTTGCCGCTCGCTTCCAGATGTTCCGCGCCCACCAGTTCCAGGGTTTCGCGCAACTCGCCTTCGGCCAGGCGCAGGCTGCCTGTGGGATTGCGGTGGGCGTCCAACAGGCGCAACAAAGGCAGTACGGTCACATCAAAGGCGCCGCCCGTCAGGCGGCCCACGCGCATGGCGCGTTGCAACAGCGCGTTCAGCTCCGGCGGCGCGTCGGATAACGCGCCGTCGGCATTGAGCGCGCCCACCGGCGACGAGGCGTCAAAACGGGTGAATACGTCCGCCATGCGGCGGCCCAGGGCAAACGCGCGCGCCATGCCTTCCTCGGCCCGGCCCGGCTCGACCTGGGCCACGCTGATGCTGACCATGGTGCCCATGAACAGGCTGGTCTGCTGCAGCGGCTCCGCAGGCGCGCCGCCCGGCAACAGTCCACCGGCCCTGGCGGCCAGCGGCAGCAAGGCGGGCGTCAGGGTGGCGGCGGTGAGAGCCCCGCCGCTCAGCAGCGCGGCCCGCAGAAAATGACGGCGACTGTAAATGGACGGCATGCTGCCTCCCTCTCAGGCTTGGGGTTGGGGCCGGGATTGCTCCGAAGCGGCGGCCTCGGGCGCGGGCGGCGTTGCCGCCTTGTCATCCGCGTCCGCAACGGCGCGGGGCACAAGGGGGTTCCGGGTGGAACGCAGAATATGGCGCGGGCAGGTGCCCACGCAGGCCTCTTCGCAGATGGGGCCGTAAGAAAGACAGAGAAGATGGTCAATGACAATGCGGTTGTCTTCCAGGCGCACGGCCTTGGCCGGACAGGTCTTGATACACTTGCCGCACTTGATGCAGCCCACGTCGCAGACATCCATGACCGCGCGCAGCTTGTCCCTGGTGTTGCAGTAGACCGCCACACGTCCCCGCTGGGGCGTCAGTTCCAGAATGCCGCGCGGGCAGGCGGCCACGCACACGCCGCAGCCCGTGCACTTGCTCCGGTCCACGCGTACCAGGCCGTCACGCACTTCCATGGCACCGAAGGGGCAGACCTGCACGCAGTCGCCGAATCCCAGGCAGGAATAGACACAGACATCCGTGCCCCCGCGCATCAGAGCCGCGGCGGCGCAGGAAGGCATGCCCTGATACTGGTAGCGCGGAGCCACCTTGCCTGCCAGCTTGTCGCAACGCCGCAAGGCATACAGGGGCTCGGCCTCGGCCACGGTCTTGCCCGTGAGTTCTCCCACGGCGATGCTGGTGGCCGCGCCGCCGGCGCAGCATTTGTTCGCCGGCACCGAAGGATCATTGACCACCGCCGTGGCATAACCCTCACAACCCGCGAAGCCGCAACCGCCGCAATTGGCACCGGGCAGGGCCTCCACCACGGCCTCCACTCTGGGATCCTCTTTGACGTAAAAGACACGCGAAGCCACGGCCAGGATGATCGAGGCCGCGAGTCCCAGGGCGAACAGGGTCATAATGGATACAAAGACCATAACGGCAACCTCGGCTAACGTAACAACAACGCAAATAACTTCTAGAGCATTTAACACTTGAAATGCTCTTCTACTCGCATTCCGTGTCAAGGATTTGCAGACAAATCCTTGCAGGCCGGTTGACGCATTTCATGCGCCGACTCTCTAACTATCAGATAAGCCTTTTCTTTCTACCTGCAACGCTCTCTATGGGCGCGCCGTCACGTTCGTTCGTCGGCAAGGAAGGCAAGCGTTGTGCGACGGGAGTGCATCAAAACATACATGACCGACGCGCGACGCGACGCCTGTCGCCGCCCGGGGGGGTAAAAGACGCCTCTTCTCAATGGCCCATACCCTTGAAGCCCATGAACGCCAGCGACATCAGTCCGGCCATGACCAAGGCGATGGGCGTTCCGGCCATGGCTTTGGGCAGACGGCAGGTGTCCAGTCGCTCACGAATACCGGCCATGAGCAGCAGGGCCAGCGTAAAGCCCACACTGTAGGCAGCGCCCCAGATCACGGATTCCAACAGGCCGAAACCTTCGCGCTGCACCAGGATGGCCACGCCCATAACCGCGCAGTTGGTGGTGATCAGCGGCAGAAAAATGCCCAAGGCCGCGTAGAGCGGCGGCACGGCTTTTTTCAGGAACATTTCCACGAACTGCACCAGGGCGGCGATGACCACAATGAACACAATGGTCTGCAAGTAGCCGAGGTCATAGGGGTCCAGCACATAGCGCTGCATGAGCCAGGTGCAGAACGTGGACACGATGATGACGAAAATCACGGCCCCGCCCATGCCCAGAGCCACGCTCTTTTCCTTGGAGCAGCCCAGATAGGGACAGTTGCCCAGATACTGCGCCAACACGATGTTGTTGACGAAGATGGCGGAAATAAAGATCGCAAAAATTTCCATGCGCCGCTCCTTTCAAAAATCCGCGATGCTCCGGCAGACGGCCTGAGGCGGCCCTAGCCTTCGCGAGCCGCCATATTGCAGGCCTGGCAGGCGCCGCAGCCTTCAGTCAGGGGCCGGGGCTCACGGCCCTTGCGCCGGGCCTGCCAGAAGTTGATCAGATTCATTCCGGCCAGGATCAGCCCCAGGCAAATGAACGCGCCCGGCGCCTTGACCATGATCCGGAAAGGTTCAAAGCCGTCCCACATGATGGCATGGCCGAACCATGTGCCGTTGCCCCAAATTTCCCGCAACGACCCCAGAAATGTCAGGGAAAGCGTGAAGCCCAGGCCCATGCCCAGACCGTCGGCCACAGAGGCGGCCACGCCGTTTTTGGCGGCAAAGGCTTCAGCCCTGCCCAGAATGATGCAGTTGACCACGATAAGGGGCACGAAGATGCCCAGGCGCTGGTAGAGCGGATAGGCATAGGCCTGCATGAGCAGTTCCACGGCCACCACCAGCGAGGCCGCGATGACGATGAAGCAGGCGATGCGCACCTTCTTGGGAATGATGCTGCGCACCATGGAAATCAACATATTGGAAAGCACCAGCACGAAAATAACCGCCAGGCCCATGCCCAGACCGTTGTCCGCCGAATTGGTCACGGCCAGGGTGGGACAGAGCCCCAGCACCAGGCGGAAAGGCGGCAACTCTTTCCAGAGCCCCTTGGTGAATTCCTGCATGACGGTCATGGCTGCCTCCTTGCGGCAAAATCGGCGCGATGCGCTTCTATTTGGACCAGACTTTGAGAATTTCCGGTTTAAGCCAGCTGTAGACCTGGACCGCCTTGTTCACGGCCGTTACCACGCCGCCGGAGGAAATGGTGGCCCCGGAGACTCCATCAATGGAGCCCCCCTGGGAGGCGAGCGCCACAGGGGTGCGCGCCCCGGCGAACTGTCCGGAAAAAGCCTGTTCCGTCACCCGCATGCCCAGACCCGGCGTTTCCTTGAGCGTGGTGATGCCGATGCCCGCCAGGGTGTCGCTGGCCACATTAAAGCCCACCATGACGCCGATCTCGCCGCCGTAGCCCTTGCCCTGCTCTTCCAGGGCCACGCCCACCAGCTTGCCGTCGCGCAGGGCCGGGAACACCGTGATCGAGCCGTGGTCCAGCGGGAATTTGCGGCGGTCCGCAATGGGTGAATTCTGGGTGTGGGTGAAAACCCGCGCCAGAGCCGGGCCCTGCACGTAGGTCAGCACCTGTTCCTCAATGCGCGGAGCCGTGACCATCTTGAGATAGGACAGCGCAAAGCCCGACAGCCCGCACAGCACCGAAAGCACCACCACCATTCGCAACATGCCGATCATGACTAACGCGCTCCAAAAGGTTTGGGACGGATCAGATCCAGGAAGGGGGTCAGCAGATTGACCAGCAAAATGGCAAAGGGCGTGCCGTCCGCATAGATGCCGTATTTACGGATGATGATGGTCAGCGTGCCGCCCATCAGGCCGTAAATGAACATGGGCAGCGGCCTGGAGGGCGCATTGGCCGTCTCCGTGGCCAGAAAGAAGCCGCCCAGCATCACCGAGCCGGTGCAGAGATGGAAAAAGGGCGAGGCGTCCACGGCCGGGTCCAGCATATTATAGAGGGCCGCCAGCCCGACCACGCCGAGAAAGAAGCCCAGGGAAATCTGCCAGCGGATGATGCCGCGCGCGGCCAGGAAGGAACCGCCCAAGAACAGCGCGCCCACCTGGGTCGCGCCCAGGCCGCCGATCTGTTTGCCCAGCAGCAGATCCGTGAAGGGAATGGACTCCGCCGCTGCGGGGCCGAAATATTTGAGCCGGATCAGCGGGTCCGCGAAATCCGTGGCGAGCTGCATGGCGTTGGGGTCCATGAGCAGGGGAAAGGACACGAACAGCACGGCCCAGCCCACCAGCGGCGTGTTTACCGGATTGGCGCCCAGGCCGCCGAAGGCCATTTTGCCCAGGGTCACGGCGATGAACGCGCCCAGCATGACCAGCCACCAGGGCGCGGCGGCGGGCAGCAGAAAGGCCAGCAGCAGGCCGGAATTGACCGCCGTGAAGTCGTCCACCGAGAGTTCGCGGCCCATGGCTTTCTGGCAGAGCGCCTCGGTGAGCACGGCGGTGGCCACGCACAGGGCCATGACCCGCGCTGCGGGCAGGCCCCAATTCCATATGGACATGATGATCGCCGGGGCGAGGCCCGCCAGCATATACAGGCTGGTCTGGCGGATGGTGCGCCCGCAGTGCCAGTAAGGCGGGGCGCTCATGGCCAGAAGCACGGGCGTGGCGGCTGCGGACATCATTCACCTCCCTGTTTGGCGGCGGCCCCGTCGCTGAAGGGCGGCGTCAGGGGCCGTAATTCCTGAAGTTTGGCCGCGGCGTCGGCCTGGGCCAGTTTATGCTTGGACAGGCGGATGTATTGCAGCACGGGCCGCCGGGCAATGCAGACATAACCGCACAGCCCGCACTCCAGGCAGCATTCGATACGTTCGGCGCGGTTGCGCTCGTGCAGGGCGAATTCGGCGTAACGGCTGAGAAAGCCGGGACTCAGCCGGGCCGGGCAGATCAGCGTGCAGGCGCCGCAGTTGATGCAGGGGCTGTGCCCCTCCATGGGCGGAATGGTGCCCGCCTCCACCACAAAGACGCCGGTGGAGCCCTTGGTCACGCTGCGGTCCAGTTTGTCCAGGCTTTCGCCGCGCAACGGGCCGCCGCGCACCAGGGTGTCGCCGTTTTTCAGCTCGATGTTGGCGAACTCCAGCAGCTCGCCGATGGTGCTGCCCTCTTTGACGATGTAATTGCCCGAGTGCTCGAAGCTGCCGATGGTCACCACGGTTTCGATGAGCGGCAGGCCGGTGCGGGCCACCCGGCCCAGGCTCCAGACATTGTGCAGGCCCACGATGCCCACGCCCTCGGGATTTTCCTTGCCGGTGACGGCCTTGATCACCAGGGCATTGATGCTGGCCGGATACTGGGACGGCACAGGCGCCACCTCGATATCATGGTGGTGCAGGCGCATTTCCTTGGGCACGGCCAGGAGAATTTTTTCCGCCGGGGAAAGGCGGCGCAGCACTTCCAGGCCGGCCTTGAGATTGTCCAGGTGGGTGAGCAGCATGGGCTCGGCCCAGGTCACGCCCGGGTCCGGATTCAGGCCGTTGATGATCAGGGTCTTGCAGTCCTGGCCCAGGGAACGGGTGTTCAGGCCCAGGCTCTTGAGAACCAGGCCCAGTTCCGCGCCGCGCTCCGGCAGGGAAAGCAGATCCAGCTTGTCCCTTTCCACGGCTTCGGCGGCCAGGCGCTGTTCCTCGTTGGGCTCCACGGCCTCCACAAAGATGCTGCGCTCGTTGATTTCGCAAATACGGCCGAAAATGGGCGAAAAAGCGTCGCCCTTGAGCGGCGAGGGGTGCACGGCCAAGCGCATGCGCGGATGGACCAGGGTTTTCTTGGTCACCCCTTCCACCAGCTTGAAACCCTCGCGGTTCAGGCGCACCAAGCGCGGCTCTGGCCCGGTGCTGAAACGCTGCGTCACCCCATACAGCAGATGGAAACGAGGGTCGTTCAGCATCTGGAATAACTCTTTCATCCCCGCCTCACTTGCTGGTATGGCACTGCGCGCACTGTTGCTTGCCGTAGGGGCCCTTCTTCAGCTTTTCGTGGCAGCCCATGCACAGCTTGTGATAGGCGTCCATGCGGCCGGGAATGAGCTTTTCCGCGGGCAGACCGTGGCAGACGGCGCAATTGGTGAACATGGGATTGAGCTTGACCAGGCCCTGCTTGGGCAGAATGTCGCGCACGGCCGTCTGGCTGTGGCACTGGGCGCAGCCCTTGGCCTTGGCGGCGAACATCTCCTCATGGCAGGTCACGCAACGGGCGTGCACGGCGTCGGCCAGGTCGGGCGGCGTGCCCTTTTCGGCCTTTTGGCCCGTGGGCGCGCCGGAGTCGTGGCAGTCCGCGCAGTTCTGCGGCTCAGGTTCGATGTCGGTATTCTTGTGGTGGCATTCGCGGCAGTCCACCCCGTATTCTTCCTGATGCTTCTTGTGCCCCCACTTCTTGGCCCCGAGCTCATAGTGATGACAGGTGGCGCAGGAAGCGTTGTCGTTGAAGGCCGCCACGTGATTTTTCCTGAAGGCCGCGTCAAACGACGCGCCGTGACAGGATTCACAGCGCTGCACGTTTTCCCGCTTGACCGGACTTTCATGGTGACACTTCTGACAGGGAATTTTCTGCTGAAAGGCATGGTCCGCATGCTGAAAAACCACCGGTCCGCCGGCGTTGTCCAACAGGACGCGCTGGGGCACGGCCTCGTGCGGCTCGGGCAGCACATAGCCCACCACGGCCACCGCCGCCAGAACGGCTGTCAACAACGCTATGGGAATATAACGCTTTTGCAACGCTGCACCCCTTCAGTAAGAACAGTTGCGCGACGCGGAGCCGCCTACCGGTCCGCGCGGAGCGGCCTTGCGGCCGTCCGGCCTCTCCGTCCCGAAAACCGCGACAATTTTCCGCCGCTGACCCGGAGCGGCGTGGATCCGCTTCAGCCGTTATCGCATTGCGGTTTACGGTTGAAGGCCACCCCGCTTGAAGTTGGATACAACTTCAAAGCGAATCCGCTCTTGCCCATTGCGACGCAACAGTGAAACCATATTGTGGTGAGACTTCTTTGTGTTTTATAGCAAAGTTTTTTCCTTTTGGGAAGGCATGTTACACAAATTCATGCTGCTCCATTTTTCACGAGCCCCGCCATGCAAAACAAAAACCGCGCGATTGGCCGCGTCACAAATTGTTTGTTTATTCAATGAAGATACAAAAAAATCCTCTCCTCTCGCCGGAGACGGGAACAGGAACAGCGGGCACGCCCGCCGCAGGGCACGGCAACGCCAGCGCGACAAAAACCCGGGAGCAGGCACGGCATTGCCGCGCCGCTCATTCGTGGACGGAGAAACCACCCCTGCCCCGTGACTTGGCTTTGTACAGGGCCAAATCCGCGGCGCGCAAGGCTTCGTCAAAAGAGAATGCGCCGCAGGGATACGGGCATATGCCGATACTCGTGCCGTAGACGTAATTCTTGCCGCGCCCCTTGACGCGGCCCCTCTGGTTTTGGAGCAGCTTTTCGGCAAGTTCCGGGATATCGGAGGCGCTTTGCAGCGGCACGAAGAGCACGAATTCGTCGCCGCCGTAGCGGCAGGCCAGGCCGTGATGCTCTTCCGCAAACGACGCAAGACTGTCCGCGAAGCCGCGTAACGCCTTGTCCCCGGCCTCATGGCCCAGATTGTCGTTGATGGGTTTCAGCCTGTCCATATCGAAAAAGAAGATACCATAGAGCCGATCCGGAGCCTCTTCAAGAAGTTCGTTGATCTGCTGATGGAAAAGATGGCGCGTGGGCAAGCCTGTGAGCATATCAAACAGGCCACGACGCGAAATCTTGATGAGGTCGCCGGCGTTTTCCATGGATAACGGCTCGGAATCGCGGATGCTCTTGTTCAGATCTATCACATGACGGACGATATTGTCGACCGGCGCGAAGGATTTGCGGCCGTTGCGCAGAAGCAACACAAAGAACAGGGCGTAGAGCAACGTCTGAACGCCGAAGCTCCACAGCATGGGGTACATGGTGGGCAGCATCGGCACGCGGTGGATGAGCGTCCACTTGCTGTCGGCCACAGTGGTGAAAAAGGTGAAAGTCAGCCGTCCCTCGAAAAAACAGATAAAGCTGCCGCTGCGCCGGTTCGCGATATCATCAAGAAACTGCTGACGGCTGCCGCCGATCAGAAAGGTTTCCTGCTCCACCAGATTTTTTATATCCATCATCAGCTTGTTGGCATCCGGATGGGCGATGATTGAACGACGGCTGTCGACCAGAAGATAATAGCCGTTTTCATAGCGGGCGCGGAACGGCGGCAACTGGCTCATATGTGCCAGCGGTGTGGTGACGAAACAGATGCTGATGACCTTGCCGTCTTTCTTGATCGGCATGAACTGGGTGAAATTCATGTCGCCCGTGGCCCCGGCGGGAAAGGGATCGCTGAGTTCCCGTTTGCCGGTGCGCATGATCCGGGGGATATAGTCACGCTTCAGTTTGGCGATTTTGGGCCGCAATGTGCTGGAAATGGTGCCGTCCGGGTCCACCACGCCGATCATCCAGAACTTGAAGGCATCGGCGTAGGTTTTCATGCTCATGGCGCGGTCCAGGACGGAAATGCCGGTATCCTGGATCAGGGGCTGGTTGCTCATGCCTTCAAGCAGATTGTAGGTCGCCTCAAGCCGGGATGTGAGGTTCTCGGCCAGAGCCATGGTGGAGTTCTCGGCCGTGGTCTTGATAAAAAGATACCCGGCGTAAAGCGTACTGCCGAGACTGATGCAGACGAACGCCCCGAACACCAGCCAGAGGCTTCTGGAAAAAAGTCCGCTGACCGTGCCGGTGAAATGTGGTTTTTTGCAGATCATTGCAAACGGGACGGTAAAAATTACTGAATAAAATCTTTTCTGTGACAGAAGACAACTATTTATGAAAAATCCATGTGCAATTTCCGTAAAAATACTATTTGTTCTCAATAAAAGAAGGTTATTTTTTGTATCCGGAAAAAGCGAGTGCGCCCGGACATCAAGGGATGTCCGGGCGCACTGTCCGTGCGGTCCGGCGACCTCCCGGCCGCCGGACCGCACATTATCGCAGGTTGAGGCTACAGGACGAAACGCGGGTCCTTCTTGACTTCCTCGCGCACGATCTTGAACAGCACGGGGCTGAGCAGGATGATGCCGATAATGTTGGGGAAGGCCATCAGGGCGTTGCCGATGTCGGCCAGCAGCCAGACCAGGTCCAGGGCCAGAACGGCGCCCAAAGCCACGGCGCAGACATAGATGACGCGGAAAGGCTTCTGGGCCTTGTCGCCGAAGAGGTAAATGACGCAACGTTCGCCGTAGACGCACCAGCCCAGGGCGGTGGTAAAGGCGAAAAGCGTAAGACAGAAGGTCACGCCGTATTCGCCGAAGCCGGGCAGGTTGTACTGGAAGGCCGCCGCGGTCAACACCCCGCCGCCCATGCCGGAACTCCAGAGAGGCTGGCCGGCGGGGTCCAGGGACACCAGGATCACGAAGCCGGTCATGCTGCACACGATGATGGTGTCAATGAACACGTCCAGCATGCCGATGGAGGCCTGCACCAGGGGGGACTCGGCCGTGGATGCGGCGTGGGCCATGGGCGCGGAACCGAGGCCGGCTTCATTGGAGAAAACGCCGCGGGCCATGCCCATACGGATAGCCATCATCACCGAAGCGCCCACAAAGCCGCCCTGGGCCGCCGTGGGCGTGAAGGCGTCGGAAATCACCCACCAGAAAACAAAGGGCACGCGGTCGATGTTCATGAAGATGATGACCAGGCACATGACGATATAAATCACGGCCATGAAGGGCACCAGCTTGCCGGCCACCGCGCCCACGCGCTTGACGCCGCCGACGAGCACGATGCCCGCGAAGAAAAGCAGGCCCAGCGCCGTGCCCCATTCCGGCACGTGCACGGTCTTGGCCAGATTCACGCTGATGGAGTTGGCCTGGACCATGGCCCCGATGCCGAAGCAGGCTATCATGCCGAACACGGCAAAGGACGTGGCCAGCCAGATATAGTTCTTGCCCAGGCCGTTCTTGATGAAGTACATGGCCCCGCCCACCCAGTTGCCGGCCGGGGTCTTTTCACGGAAGTGCACGGAGAGCAGCACTTCCGAAAATTTGGTCATCATGCCCACCAGGGCGGTCACCCACATCCAGAACAGCGCGCCCGGCCCGCCGAGCGTGATGGCCGTGGCCACGCCCACGATATTGCCGGTGCCGATGTCCGCCGCCAAGGCGGTCATCAGGGCGTTCCAGGGTGAAACTTCACCATGTTCGGACTGATGCTTGCGGCCTTCCCACAAGCATTTGTAAGCCCTGACCCAGTTCCGGAAAGAGAAAAACCGCAGGCTGACAGTCAGGTACAGGCCCGTGCCCACCAGCAGGACCAGCATGATCGGGCCCCAGACCACATTGCTGACCTCTTGCAAAAAACCATACAATGCTTCCATCGCCACCTCCGCATGTTCACAATTCCAGCGCCGGCCCGTGGACCGGCATCGTTCCCGCAGAGAACGCCCCCTCACACGTTTTATGGAATAGTACGATGGTACACCGGAAAAAAGAAAAGAGGCAAGCGCTTTTTACTATTGAGTGTTCGATCAATGGCGCCCGGCAGCAGAGCAAGCGGGTTGTCATACCACAAGGCATGCACGCAAAAAAGTTTCACAGCGTGCATAAAAGAAGCGGGACGGGGGGAAATTGCGGAATACGGCGCGGCCCAAAGGCAGCCGCAACAAAGGGGGATTTTGTCTTTCGACGGAATCCGAAGAGTGTGACAGTAAAATGTCCTGCCCCGGACTACAGTGCAACAGGCGGGTTTCCGGAAAGGTCTGTCAGAATATGGCCTGCCACAGAGAGAGGGCGAAAGGACAATTTAAAAACTGCTCCTAATGCTCCACGGCGAAAATATTGCGGTAGGCCACGGCCTGATCCTGGCTTTTGACTTCCAGGATGATCTGGGCGTTGACCAGGCTCAGGCGTTCGGGCAGGCGGGCCACCATGACCGTGCGTTTGAAGCGGCTGATGCGGAAATTGCCCACGTCGTCCGGGTCAAAAGAAAGCGTGTGCTTCTGGCCGTCCGCCGTCACCAGGGTCGCCAGCACCGTGCCGGAAGCCAGTCTCTGAGCGTCGGCATTACGAAGATCCAGGGCAATGCGCAGCTTGCCGCCGCGCAGGGCGCGGGCCTGTACATTGCCCACCTTCACGTAGCCCGTGTCGATGGCCGGAAATTCCTCATGGCCCGGCCCCTCACTCATGGCCGGAGCGCCTTCGGGAGCCGAAGCGGCCTCCGCGCCGGAGGCCTGGGGCGGCGTTTCAGCCTGCTCGGCGCTGGCCAGTTTGCGCAAGACCAGCTCCCGGCCCTGCACGCCTTCCTCGCGCAGCAGTTCCTCCAGATTTTCCAGCCGCTCGGCTGTGGCCTGGGCCGTCTGGTAGTCACTTTCAAAACGCAGCACGTTTTCGCGCAGGGCCCTGTTTTCCTGCCAGAGCCGCCAGGTCTGCCAGCCCAGCACGCCGCAAACCAGCGGCAGGCAGGCGAAAAAGGCCAGCATCAGGAAAAAACGGCCCCGGCGCACGCGAAAGCTGTGCCGGGGGCCGTTGTCACGCATAAAGATGATGCAGAGCCGCTCCCGATATCTCAAGGCAGAGTCCTCTGCGCACTCCGGCGGGATGCCGCGGCGCTCTGTCCGGCCGGGGCCGGGGCAGCCGGAGCCTGGGGGGCCCAATCCTCGCGCTGGATGCGCCAGTTTTTACCGTCAAAACGCAACAACAAGGTCTTGGTGCCCCGGTCGGTGTGGCCCGCGCTGTCCGCATACGTTTGGCTCATGTCCGCACGGATGCCGTGCTTGTCCATGGCTAGGCGAAGGCCGGAAAGTTGCACCAAGGTGGGCTTGACCCGCGCCCAGAGAGTTTCCTTCTGGCGACGGATGTTCTTGGCCCCCCAACGGCCCTGCTGCACGGCGTCGGCGGCGTAAAAACCCATGTAGTCATCCAGGCGGCCCCCCTCCCAGGCCTTGCGCCAGGATTCCAGATCCGCGCTGACAGCGGCGCTGACGTCCTCCAGATAGTTGGCGGCCAAGCCCAGTTCGGCGGGCTTGAATTCCGACCCCACAATACGGAAGCTCCCGTCCGCCTCCCTGCGCCACCAGAAGGTGCGCACGCCCTGCTCCGTGCCGGTGGGCCCGACCACAAGTTGTTCGCTGCGGCTTACGGCCAACGGACCCTGAATCTCAAGAACAGGCGCGCGGCTGATCAGGCTCAGCCAGGGGGCGCGGAACTGACGCTCCAACTCGCGCTGCACGCTGTTGTAGGAATGCCCGCGCGGCACGCCGGGCACACGATTATACTGCTGTTGATCATACAGGGCGGCGATGTCGGCGGAACGCGCGGCAAAGGCCTTGTTCCAGGCTTGCACGGCCTTTTCCAGCGCGGCGCGCGTCTCCGGGTTCAGGGCCAGAACCACCGGCTGCGCGGCAGGGGCCGGGGCTTCGGGCATGTCCAGGCGCGGCGGCAGGGGCGCTTCGGAAGAAGCATCCGTGGCCACGGGCACGCTCGCGGCCACTAGGCGGCCTTTCTGGAAATCGGCGCGCATGCCCACATCGCGCGGGGTCCATTCCATGCCCACGATACGGAATTTTTTGTCCTTGCCGCGCTGCCAGTACAAACGGCGCACGCCTTCGGTGGAGAGATTGGAAGCGGCGTAGAACTGCTCGGCCCAGGTCACCCAGTAGCCCGGCCCTTCCAGGGCATGGATCTCACGATTATAGATCTTGACGAAGCCGAGCATCTTGAACAGGCGTTCCTTGTTCTGACGGAAAGCCGAGAAGTTCTCGGTGGCTTTGGAGTAGGATTCGGGGTCGTAATAGTCGAACATCTTGCGCGAACGCGCGGCCCAGGCGTTGCTCCAGGCCTGCATCAGGCGGCGCAGCTCGCGCGCCGTGCCGTTGTCCGGCTGGGGAACCTTGCTTTCGTCCAGTTGCTCGGCCAGCACCACGGCCGTGCCGGGCGTGAGCTGCGGACCCACCGTATCGATTTCTTTCAGGCCGATAGCCACGCAGCCGCGCGTGGGCACCAGGCCGAAGCCCTTGCTGTGAATCCAGATGCCGTGCCCGGTCTTGCCGCGCAGCCGGTCCACGGGGTTGGGATAGTTGAGGGTATAGGCGATGCCCCCGTATTCCTTGAAGTCCAGGCCGCTGGCGATTTTATATTCCACAAAATAGATGCCCTCGGGCGTGCGCAGGTCATTGAGTTCCTGTTTGTCGCCCGCCAGCTGGCCCGTGACGCAGGGGAAGGAATATTTGAGTTTGAGAGGGCTTTTTTTCTCGAAAAAAAGGAAGGCGCGGCGATTTTTGTCCACCGCCACCAGATGAGAAGGCAGGCCTTCATTATACAGGTTGGCCTGCCAGTTGTCGGCACAGGCCGGAGCAACCGTTACGACGGCGAGGGCCAAGGACAGCGCCAGCCCCACCAGCAACCTGGACATGGACGCGCGAAGAGACGCCGCAACAGCGGCGCGGCAGGGAAGCCCGGCTCCGGCCTCAGCGGGCCAGATCGACCAGCTCCTTGCGTGTGAAAAGCGCCAGCAGGTCGTAGCCCGCCTCTTGCAGCTTTTCACGTCCCCCCTCCTCTCTGTCCAGGATGGCGCAGACGGCGGCAATGGACAAATCGGCCGCGCGCACCCGGTCACAGGCCTTGAGCAGCGAACCGCCAGTGGTGACCACATCCTCCAGCATGGCGACGGAATCGCCGGCGCTGAAATTGCCCAGCCCTTCCACAAACTGTCCGGTGCCGTGGCCCTTGGCCTCCTTGCGCACCAGCAGCCCGTGCAGCGGCCGCCCCTGCTCATGCGAAATAACCGTGGTGGCGGAAACCAGCGGGTCCGCGCCCATGGTCATGCCGCCCACGCCCTTGATGTCCAGGCCCTTGAGCATGTCGTTGAACAGCGTGCCGATGAGCCAAGCCCCTTCGGCGTGCAGGGCCGTGACCCGGCAGTCAAAATAGTAATCGCTCCTGCGGCCCGAAGCCAGCACAAAATCCCCCTCGCGGTAGGATTTTTCCACCAGCAGGCGGGCCAGACGGCGCTTGAGTTCCAGCATGGCGTTGCTCCCGGCTCAGTTTTCCGCCGCATCGGCGCTGAAGACGCGCGTGAAGACGGCGTCCTCGTGTTGCAGATAATAGGCCGGGTCGAACAACTCCGCCAGGGCGGCTTCGCCCAGGCGGGCGCGCATGTCCGCGTTCTCCCGCACCAGGTCCGGGAAGGGACGGCGGGTTTCCCAGCTCTGCATGGCAAGACGCTGCACGGCCTCATAGGCCTGCTGGCGGGGCAGTCCGGCGGCGATCAGGGCCGTGAGCACCCGCTGCGAGAAATACAAGCCGAAGGAACGCTCCATATTTTCGCACATGCGCTCGGGCTTGACAACCAGGCCGGACAGCAGACGGGCCAGGCGGGTCAGCACGTAATCGGCCAGAATGGTGGAATCGGGCATGATCACCCGTTCCACCGAGGAATGGCTGATGTCGCGCTCATGCCAGAGGGCCTGGTTTTCCAGGGCCGCCAGGGCGTTGGAGCGCAGCAGGCGCGAAAGGCCGCTCATGTTTTCGGCGGAAATGGGATTCTTTTTGTGCGGCATGGCCGAAGAGCCCTTCTGGCCCTTGGCGAAACCTTCTTCCACTTCCAGCACTTCGGTGCGCTGGAGGTGGCGCAGCTCCACGCAGAGCCGCTCCACGCCCCCGGCCATGATCGCCAGGGAAGTGAAAAAATGGGCGTAGCGGTCGCGCTGGATGATCTGGGTGGAGTGCGGGTCCACCTTGAGACCCAGACGGCTGAGGGCCTTCTGCTCCAGCTCCGGCGAAAGGAAGGCATACGTGCCCACCGCGCCGGAGATTTTGCCCACGCGCACGCTTTCCAGGCCCGCTTCCACCCGTTTGAGGTGGCGCGCGAATTCCGCGTAAAAACCGGCCATTTTCAGGCCGAAGCTGGTGGGCTCGGCGTGGATGCCGTGGGTGCGGCCCATGCAGAGCACGCCCTTGTGGCGGCGGGCCAGGTCTTCCAGAGTTTCCAGCAAGGCGCGCAGATCTTTGAGAATCAGCTCCCCGGCCTGGACCAGCAACAGGGCGTTGGCCGTGTCCACGATATCGGATGAGGTGCAGCCCAGATGGATGAAGCGGGCCTCGGGCCCCACTTTTTCCTCCAGGGAAGTCAGAAAGGCGATGACGTCGTGGCGTGTGGTTTCCTCAATGGTCAGGATGCGCTCCACGTCGATGTCCGCCTTGTCGCGGATCGTCTTCACGGCTTCCGCCGGGACGCGTCCCAGCTCGGCCCAGGCCTCGCACACGGCCACTTCCACCGCGAGCCATGCCCGATAGCGGTTTTCCAGGGTCCAGATCCGACCCATTTCCGGCCGGGTGTAGCGTTCGATCATGGCTTCCCCTTTAGAAATCTTGCGCTTAAGCTTGCCGCGCGCCGCCTGGGCATTCAGCGCTTGAAATGCCCCGACGCTTCGCGCCGCGAATTTTCCCGAAAAAGCCGCACAAAGCGCGGTTGCCGTCACAACCGTCCTGGGGTCTGACCGCAAAAATTTCGAGCATTGGCATGCTCTCAATTTTCACTGACTCACGGCGGCCATGCCACCGCGACACCCTACGGATTTTGTGTGTCTAACATTTCAAATTAGCCGCCAGGTTCCGGGCTATGAAGCCGCCGCGCCGCCCTTGGGCTTGGCGGCCTTGGACGGAGGCGCGGCTTTGGCGACGGCTTTTTCCGCCGGGGCGCTCTTTTCCGCGGTTGCGGGCGCAGCCTCGGCCTTGTCGGTTTTGGCCGCCTCGGCGGGCTTGGCCTCTCCGGCGGACGCGTCGGAAGCGGAACCCGCCGGGGCGCCGCCGTCCTCAGAAATGCCCTTGCGGTAACCGTAGTCGCTCACATACCAACCGCCGCCCTTGAGCACAAAGGACGTCTGCGAAATAATCCGGGGCGAAGGCGTGCCGCAGTCGGGACAGGGCTCCTGCCCATGCGCGTCCGACGCCTTGACCCACTCCTCAAACACGCGCTGACACTTGGGACATTGATATTCGTAAATAGGCATGATGACGCCGATGACGGCCTGTTCCATTGTAACGGAACAACCGCTGTGTTGGAGTGACGCGCCCCTTCGGACCGGGCGCGAAGGTCCGCGGGGCGACCGCCGCCGCGCCGCCTTGCGGCTTACCGCCACAGCAGATACTGCTTTTCCGCCGCCCGTCAAGGGGCGAGGATCCTGTCAGCACGGGATCCGCCGGAATAAGCAAAAAAATCCACGCCGAATGCACGCGCCCCGCGAGGGGAGCGCGGACGGCGCAGAGCGGGCGGCATACCGGTTGTTGGCACTGCGGAAAACCGCTGACCGAAAGGACATGCACCCGTTATAAGGCGCATCCCCCGCGACATTCGCCCCGTAAAAAGACGACATTCCGCAGCCGCCGGAACAAAGTGGCTTTGAAAGGCTGCCTTGCCCTAGGCCTTGGCCGCGGCCTTGGCTTCGCGCGCGCGCAGCTTCAGGCGCTCGGCGCGACGTTGACGGCGACGATCCAGCTCTTTTTTCCGTTCGATTTTCTTATGTGCCATGATAGTTCCTCCAGATGAACCCATATGATTAAGCGGTTATTCATAGACCTTTTCAATTGCAAAGTCCAGCCCCGGCCCGATTCCGCTGTCACAGGCCGCACATGACCCGTCAAAAAAACCGCTGACCTTGTCCGTCAGGCGTATCTCGCAGGGGGCGAAACCGTGCTCGGACAAAACAGCTTCGGCCAAAGGCCCCGCATTGCCGGGCAGGCGCGTGACCTGGAGCAGGGGGGCGGGCGTAAGGCGCAGACGAAAATCTCCCCAAACCGGCGCACTGTCCGGCGTACCACCCGGCGCGTGCCCAGGCGCTGACAATTGCGCCAGGGCTGATTCGGCCCGCGCCAGCCGCGCCAGCGTTCCGGCAGCCGGGGAAAGGCCGTAGGCCAGACGGGTCAGCAGGCAGGGGCGGGCCTTCTGCTCCGGCCTGTCCAGCCCCGTGGACGCGGCCAGGGCGCGGATGGTTTCCTTGGACAGCCCGGCTTCGGCCAGCGGCGAACGCACCCCGGCTTCGGCCAGAGCCCGCAGTCCGGGCCGAAAGGCGCGCAGATCGTCGGCATTGCTGCCGTCGCAGAGCAGGCGACGGCTTTCGTCCCGCTCGCCCTCCGTTTCCCGCAAAGCCATGCGCAGGGTCGTGATAAGTCCCTTTTTACAGCCGTAGCAGCGCTCCCGGCTGTTGGCCGCCACCTCCGGCAGCGCCAGGGGGTCAAAATCCACCAGAAGCAAGGGCAGGGCGTTCTCCCGCGCCCATTGCGCGGCCTGCGCGCTCTCTTCCGGCGGAATGTGCGGCCCGCGCGCGTGCAAAGCCAGCACGTCGCAACCGCAGAGCCGGGCCGCATGGCAGAGAAAGCGGCTGTCCAGGCCGCCGGAAAAGGCCACGGCCAGCGGCGGCAGACCGCGCAGGGCCGCGGCAAAGGCTTCGGGCAGGACTATGGGCAGGTCTTCGGGCAAGTTTGACCCCCCGGCTACCACGTCAGCCGCACCTTCGCTCCCCGGGCGGCCATATCTTCCTTGCACCGGCGGATGCTGTACTCCCCGTAATGCACGATGGAGGCGATCAGGGCCGCCGACGCGCCGCCCTCGCTCACGGCTTCGTACATATGCCGGGGTTCGCCCGCGCCGCCCGAGGCAATGACCGGAATGGACACGGCGTCCACAATGGCGCGGGTCAGCTTGAGCTCGTAACCGTCCTTGGTGCCGTCGGCATCGATGGAATTGACGCAGAGCTCGCCCGCGCCCAGATCCTGACAGCGCCGGGCCCAGGCCAGGGCGTCCAGGCCCATGCGGGCGCGGCCGCCGTGGATCACGATCTCATAGCCCGAAGGGATGGCCTCGCTCACGGGCACGGCCAGCACGTCCATGCCCACCACAATGGCCTGGGAGCCGAAGGCCTCCGCGCCCTCGCTGATGATGCGGGGATTCTTCACCGCCGCGGAGTTGACCGAAACCTTTTCCGCCCCGGCCAGGAGCACGGCGCGCATGTCCGCCACGGTGGCGATGCCGCCGCCCACGCTGAAGGGGATAAAGATCTGCTCGGCCACCCGCTCCACCACATCCAGAAAGATGCCGCGCGCCTCGGCCGAGGCCGTGATGTCGTAAAAAACGATTTCGTCGGCCCCTTCCTCATAATAGCGCCGGGCGCTTTCCACCGGGTCGCCGATGTCCTGGTTGCCCGCGAACTTCACGCCCTTGGTCAGCCGCCCGTTGCGCACGTCCAGGCAGGGAATCACCCGTTTACTGAGCATGGCACGCCTCCCGGCAGTATTCGTAAAAATTGCGCAGCAGGGCCAGGCCGGGCCGCCCGCTTTTTTCCGGATGGAACTGCGCGGCCCAGAGCCCGTCGCGGCCATACAGGGAGCAGAACTCCCGGCCGTAAACCGTGGTGGCGATGACAAGGGCGGGGTCCGGCTCCACATAATAGCCGTGCACGAAATAGAATTCCGCCGTGGGCTCCACGCCCGCCAGCAGGCGGCAGGGCGTTGCCGCGCGCAGGCTGTTCCAGCCCATGTGCGGCACGGGCGCGGGGCTGCCGTCCTCCTGCCGGAGATTGTCCTCGAAACGGCGGCAGACGCCGGGCACCAGGCCCAGGGTGGGCATGTCGTTTTCCTCGCTGCGCTCCAGCAGGATCTGGCAGCCCAGGCAGACGCCCAGCAGAGGCTGGCCCACGGCCACGGCACGGCGCAGGGCCGCGTCCAGCCCGGCCTCGTTCAGGGCCCGCATGGCCTGCCCGGCAGCGCCCACGCCGGGAAAAATGATGCCCTGCGCGCTTTCCAGCAGGGCCGGGTCCGCCGTGACGGCGCAGGGAATGCCCAGATGTTCCAGGGCACGGCGGACGCTCGTCTGATTGCCCGCCTTGTAGTCCAGGATCGCCAGCATATGTGTTCCTTGGTTACGGTGCCGCCCGCGCGAAAGCGCGGGTTTGCGCGCCGAATATAGCCGGTTCGGGAGCGGCAGGCAATGCGGGGCGGAGCAAGGGGCAGGGGATGACATTTTTTATAATCACGATTATTATGAAAACCGTGATTATCAATATCCATATTTCCAGTCATGTCCGGACAGGCTCAACATTTTGCCCATAAGCTGATACACTAGATCGTTGCCGCCGGTCCAGCCGGAGCAATGACGCCCACGCCGGGATTCACACGCCCAACCCCACGGGAGGCGGCCATGTATTTTCCCACCGCCGGTATTGAATGCTCCCCCTTTATTCCTTTTGCCGTGGCACTGGGTGTTTCCTTTTTCACCTCCATGGGCGGCGTTTCCGGCGCGTTTCTGCTTTTGCCGTTCCAGATGAGCGTGCTGGGCTACGTCAACCCCAGCGTCAGCGCCACCAACCAGTTTTTCAACGTGCTGGCCTGCCCCGCCGGGGTTTGGCGCTATTGGCGCGAAGGCCGTCTGCTCTGGCCTCTGACCCTGGTGGTGGCTCTGGGCACCCTGCCCGGCGTGTTCGCCGGAGCGCTCATCCGCATCAATCTGCTGCCTGATCCCCGCCACTTCAAAATCTTCGCGGGCCTGGTGCTGCTGTACGTGGCCGCGAAAATGCTGCGCGACCTGTTGCCCCGACGACGGCATCCGTCCGGCGGCACGAGCCGGGCCGCAAGCCCGGCGGCGCGGCTGACGACCAAGGGCAGTTGCCAGATCCTGTCCTGGAACACCCACATACTGGCCTTTCGCTTTCAGGACCAGGAATACCGCATTTCCTGCCGGGGCATTGTGCTGCTCAGCCTGATCGTGGGCCTGGTGGGCGGCGTATACGGCATCGGCGGCGGGGCCATCATGGCGCCCTTTCTGGTCTCCTTTTTCGGTCTGCCGGTTCACGCCGTGGCCGGGGCCTCGCTTTTCGCCACCTTTCTGACCTCCGTGGCCGGAGTCGGCTTTTACAGCCTGCTGGCCCCGCTCCATCCCGGCCTGGCTGTGGCCCCGGACTGGCGGCTGGGCCTCCTGCTGGGCCTGGGCGGCATGGCGGGCATGTATCTGGGCGCGCGCTGTCAGAAACACATCCCGGCCACGGCCCTGAAATATCTGCTGGCGGGCATTTTGCTCTTTACAGCAGCCCGCTATCTGGGCCAAGCTCTCTGAGTTTCGCGGCACGACCGCCGCTGTAAAGGACGATCACGATCATGAAGGACGCTTCGCTGCTGCCCGTGGCCCTGTTTGATTCAGGCGTGGGCGGCCTTACTGTGCTCAAGGCCCTGGCCGACCGCCTGCCCGGCGAGGATCTGCTCTATCTGGGCGATACGGCCCGGCTGCCTTACGGCACCAAAGGCCGGGAGACCATCACCCGCTATACCCTGCTGGCCGCCCGGAAGCTGGTGGACAGAGGCGCGAAGATGCTGGTGGTGGCCTGCAATACCGCCACGGCGGCGGCCCTGCCCGCCCTGCGCGAGCATTTCGCGCCCCTGCCCGTGGTGGGCGTGGTGGAACCCGGCGCGCGGGCCGCGGCCCGGACCAGCCGTAACGGCGAAATCGTGGTCATCGCCACCGAGGCTACCATTACCGGCGGCGCATACCAGCAGGCTATCACACGCATCCGGCCCGAAGCCCATGTGCGGGGCCGGGCCTGCACCCTGTTCGTGCCCATGGCCGAGGAAGGCTGGATGGACGGCCCCCTGGTGGAGGGTATTGCCCGGCGCTATCTGGAGGATATGTTCACCCCGGCGGTCACCGCGCCGCGCCCGGACACCCTGCTGTTGGGCTGCACGCATTTTCCGCTTCTGCAGGCGGCCCTGCAAAACGTGGTGGGCCCGCAGGTGCGCATTGTGGATTCAGCGGCCACCACAGCCGAGAGTGTGGAGGAAGAACTGACGCGCCTGGACCTGCTGCGCACGGACGAGCATACCGGCGTCCGCCGTTTTATGACCACGGACAATCGGGAGCGTTTTGCCCGCACAGGCGGCCACTTTCTGGGCAGTCCGCTGAAAAGCGCGGATGTTGAACTTGTTGATTTGTAATTTTTTCAGCATGTTAGTCTATTTCCCGGCTGCGTCGTCGAAAACGCCGCCTCCGCGCGCGCAAGAAGGCATCCGCCGGGAAAACAAGAGCGGCCGGGCGATTCCGCGCTTTTTCTGTTGACATGCCCCCAGGCATTACTTAGAGAAAGCAAAGTTATGGTCGTTGGCGCCAGGTCGGCGGCCAGATACGGAAATCCCCAGGGCGCGCGCCGTGCCTGTCGCTGAGCAATAACGCACTGATCCCAGAGTTCCGCGAGGCGGCCTCCAAAATCCGCAGTGCGGGCCGTCTGGTCTGACTTGGCACAAACGGGGCAACCCGAAAATCCTGTACGGAGAAACATCATGACTAAAGCTGAGCTTGTTGAAAAAATCCACGCCAAGGCCGGCCTGCCCACCAAAGCTAAAGCCGAGGAAGCCCTGGACGCCGTGGTGGCTTCATTGCGTGAAGCTCTCGCCGACGGTGAATCCGTGACCTTTACCGGCTTCGGCAGCTTCAAGGTTGTGGCGCGCGCCGCGCGTAAGGGCCGCAACCCCCGCACCGGCAAAGAAATCACCATCCCCGCCAGCAAAGTTGCCAAATTCACGCCCGGCAAGGGCCTGAAAGACGCCATTAAGTAAGGCACGCTGTCTACGGATTTTTCGGCGGCGCCTTTATTCCAGAAGGAACGGGGCGCCGCCTTTGCGTTCGGACTACCCCGCCCCATGCGGTGCGGCGGCAGTGCTTATGTTTATACGGAAGGGTGGCAGAGCGGTTTAATGCGGCGGTCTTGAAAACCGTTGATGTCGTGAGGCATCCGGGGGTTCAAATCCCTCCCCTTCCGCCACAAAGTTCTTCCCGAGAGTTCTAACAACTTCCATTTTGGCCCGTAAGTCGTTGTATATCAGCGAGTTGCGGGCTTTCTTTTTATTCCTGTAAGGTCCAGGGAGTTTCTTTGCAATCCACCCTTTTTGTGGGTATACGCATGGGTACCGGCAACGTAACAGAGCATAGATACCCACTGAGGAGCGCCAAGCGATCCCCACAATACCCACGTGAAGGCTGTACATGCTGACTGATGCTAAAATACGAAGCCTCCCCCTGCCCAAAAAGGGGCGCAAAAAATATGCCGATGGCGGCGGGCTTTCTTTGCTCGTATCTCCTGCAGGAAGTAAGGTCTGGTATCTCCGGAAGCGCGTAGACGGAAAGGAGCAGATGATCTCTCTTGGCGCATATCCAGCCGTTAGCCTAGCTGATGCACGCCGGGCGGCTGAGGAGGTCGGCGCAAGACTTGCCATGGGCCTTCCACCAAAGGAAGAGCCTAAGCCCGTAACTACATTCGGGGAGCTGGTAAAAGAATGGCTCGTGCTTCAAGCCTCAAGACAGAGCCCCGCCTATGTTCGGGACATTGGGCAACGGCTTGCTCGCCATGTCCTGCCATATCTAGCCGGGAAGCCCATACCTGAGATTTCCCCGCGTGAAACGCTGGACATATTGAATCGAGTATGTGCGGAGGGACATGTCGAAACAGCCCGGCGCTTACGGCAATACATAAGTCGTATTTTTCGCTTTGCCGTTGTGACGGAACGCGCAGAACATGACCCCGCTGCTGTACTATCGGATGCGCTGCCTTCTCCCCAACGAGAGCGTATGGCGGCCAGAACAAAACCAGATGATGCACGGGCTATCTTTAGGGCTTGTAAATACTATGCCGGGGCGTCCACCGTCCGAAATGCACTTCTTTTTCAAGCTCTGACTGCGGCTAGGCCGGGAATGGTAAATGCTGCCGAATGGTCAGAGATGAACCTAAATTCTGCTGTGTGGACGATCCAAGCAGACAAAATGAAAATGCGCCGTGAGTTTCGCGTGCCGCTTTCCGCCCCCGCCTTAGCCGTCATTCAGGAGCAGACGGCCATATCCGGTGGGCATCGGTATGTTTTTGGAGGCCGGGACCGATCCCGCCCCCTATCTGGAAATACTATGCGGCAAGCCCTTAGGAGCATGGGCTTTGACGATCATGTGCCCCACGGCTGGAGAGCCGCCTTTTCTTCAATCTGTAATGAATACGGACACAGGCCCGATGCTATTGAGTTGTGTCTTGCTCACGAGCAGCGGGACAAGGTGCGGGCGGCCTATAACCGCTCGCAACTCTGGGACGAACGCCGGGCGCTTATGGAGTGGTGGGCAAACTTCCTGACGGGTGAGGATTGAGCGCGGACGATAGCGGAGTGTTACGGAAGCCTACGGACAATAATTAACGTCTAAAAACTATCATTGTGCACACATGTACACTGTCTCGAATACGAAACTACAATTTTTTCTATTTGATTGGATTATGCACGGGCATGACAGATGCCATAGCGTATGCGCTAATAAGGGATGGGATGGCGATTCTGGTTTTCTACATATTGTGAAATCGCAATACCATTTGGCATTATGTTCACAGCCGACAACGGAATTTTCCCAAATTTGACCGTTGTACAGTTATACATCTGTATAAAATTAAAAAAAAATTAACTAAATATTTCAATATGTTGTCCGGTTCAAGGACGCTTTTTTTACGAGAACAGCTTGACGCTTCCTTGCGGCTTTGCTTTATAGTTTTTCTAAAGAACACGGAGGAATTAAAAAGGCGGTTCGGTGCTACCAACACCGAACCGCCGAACAAAGGGCACAACGCCCAAAACACTTCGTTGCAGGGCCAAGACTTCAACAACGAGCCCAGCAACTCAAACCACCCCCGAAGGGGTCTTTCTGGTCATTCTATGCCTCACGTCTCTGCCGTTTGGCAATAGGGCATGATGTCTGGTGCGACCTTTCTACGGGGGCTAAGTCAAGGAGATTCCATGACTTTTAGCCCTTCACAAATTTTTTCATCCGAAAAAACCCCGTCCATCTCTCCGCTTCTCCGTCTGCCCCAAGTCTTAAACCTTGTGGGCATCTCACAGAGCGCTTGGTACGCCGGAATGCGGCGTGGAGACTACCCCACACCTGTCCGAATCGGACGGCGAGCTGTCGCTTGGCGACTCGCTGACTTGGAGCCGCTCCTTGCTCACGGACTGGACGGGGGACAGTCTGATGCAGACTAAACGAAGCCGCCCGGCTAGGGACCCGGGCGGTGATGGAAATGGGAAAGGTTGTTGGCTTGACACTTTTATATCCCACGAACTTTGCCCTCTGCAAGCGAATTGTCACGCCTGCCCCTATTGTCGCCCTGTCCGCACCCCCCGCTTGATGAAGATCGTATGCAGCTTCACGGGTCTTGTCCTCTGGAAGAAGGAGGCCCGGCAATGAGTGGCGCCGACTTTCTGCAAGACGTGCTGGCCCGCATGATGGCGGACGGCCTTGTGCCGGGCGACTCGCTCCAGGCTGACGGCGCTTTGCACCGCTGCGGCGTGAACGGCAAGGAACGGGGCAAGGATGGCGCTTACCGCGTCCACCTCGACACGCCTGCTTCCGCATGGTGGCGAAACTGGCGCACCGGGGCCGAAAACACACTTTGCGCCAAGGCGGACAAGGAAATGACCGCCGCCGAACGGAAGTCCTTGCGGGAGCGTATTGAAGCCGACAAGGCCACTCGGAAGGCCGAACAAGAAAAGCGTTGGGCCGCCGCCGCAAAGCTGGCCCGTGCCATCTGGGACGCGGCCTCCCCGGCCACGGATGCTCACTCTTACCTACAAAGAAAACGAACCCCTGCTTTGGGCCTGCGGCTGTCTCGTGACGGGCGCTTGATTGTTCCGGCGGTAGATCAGTCCGGCAAGCTGCAAAGTTTGCAATTCATTGCCGGAGACGGAAGCAAGCTCTTCATGCCGGGAGGCAGGACGGCGGGCGGCTTCTTCAGCATTCCGGCAAAGGACGGGGGCAAGGGTAGCCCCCTGCTTATCGCCGAGGGCTACGCCACGGCCGCAAGCCTGCACCTAGCTACCGGGCATGCCTGCCTTGTGGCCTTCAACTGCGGCAATCTGGAAGCCGTGGCCTGCATGGCCCGCGACCGCTACCCGGAGCGTGAGCTTGTGCTGTGCGCCGACAATGACGCCGAAACTGTCAAGCCAGACGGGACGCCCTGGAATCCCGGCATAGAGTACGCCACAAAAGCCGCGCAAGCCGTGGACGGCAAGCTGGCAATCTGCCCGGCGCATGAGGGCCGCGCTACCGACTTCAACGACTTGCATTGCTGGCGAAGCCTTGAGGCTGTGCGGGCCGTGATTGAGGCGGCACTTACCGCACCTGAATCTCAGCCGGAAAAGTCCGTACCGCCGTTGCGTGTCGTCAATATCCGTGAGTTGCTTTCTCTCAATATCCCCCCACGCGGGCACGTTCTCTTTCCCGTAATCCCGGAACAGGGCCTTGTGATGCTGTTTGCTGATCGCGGGACGGGCAAGACTTTCGTTGGCTTTCATGTTGCCTATGCGGTGGCGTCCGGGGGGCACGTTTTCAGATGGCACGCCGACAAGCCGCGCCGTGTTCTATATCTGGACGGGGAGATGCCTTTAGCCGCCGTCCAGCAACGCTTCGCTGACCTTGTAGCGGTAGCGGATACAGAACCGGACGATGATTTTTTACGAATCGTGACGCCTGACCTGCAAGGGGATTTCCTCATGCCGAACCTTGCGACAGAGGAAGGGCAAGCCAGGCTTGAACCCTATCTAGCCGGGGTTGACCTTGTGGTGGTGGATAACTTGGCGACACTGGCCCGTACAGGCCGATCTAACGACGAAGATCACTGGCTGCCCGTTCAGGAATGGATATTGCGTCTCCGGCGGCGCGGCATGTCTGTCTTGCTGATTCATCACGCCAGCAAAAACGGCTCACAGCGTGGCACAGCCGCAAAAGAAGACGTTCTGGACACCGTGATCAGGCTTACGCGCCCGCGTGATTATGAGGCGGAACAGGGCGCGCGTTTTGAGGTGACGCTGACCAAGGCGCGGGGGCTTTGCGGTGAGGACGCAGAACCGTTTGAAGCAGCACTTGTGAATGGGTGCCAATGGACTGTCCGCAGCGTTGAGGATGCCCTTTCTGATCAGGTACGGGCGCTGGCCGCCGATGGCCTGACCATGCGCGAAATTGCGGAAGAAACAGGCAAGAGCAAGAGTGCCATTGCCCGTTTGTGTAAAAAGATGGGCATCAGCACGAAGGGGGCAGCGTGATAGAATTAGGCAATAAATATAATCTTGTCCCGCTGTCCCACACCCTAAGAGTGGGACAGCGGGACAAGACACCAAAAAGCGGGACAGCCCGTGGGACAAGCGCGGGACATGTAAGCCTTAAATCGTTAGCCATCAAGGTATTGAAGCGGGACAAGCCGTGGGACAGCAACGGGACAAGGCCGGGACAGGGAGCGGGACAAGATACCCCGTTCTGTCCCACCCCTTGTCCCACCCAAAACGAGAGGAATAGACAATTTTTTGAAAGAGAAATTCCTTCTTCTCCTGTCGGACCTCATGTCTCCCCCGCCCCTGGCAAGCCGACTCCCTGGCCCACGCTCTGGCATCTGGTGGAGCATTTCAATTGCAATCCGCTCACGCTGGATCAGTGGCCCGCGTCCGTGGTGTTGTGCTTCGCGCCGGGCGTGCTGGCCAGTGAGAAGCGGGCGGCCCTGCGCTATGCCGTGGACCATTGGCAAGCCCTGCTGGCGGATATGGCCCTGCCCGCTGACGGGAGCATCCGGCATTGCTGGATTGAGAGATTCGAGTTTTATTGCCGCCCCGGCAATGTGAAGGAGGCCGCCGCATGCTGATACTCGTGGACAACAGGGAACAGCGCCCCTTCGCCTTCGCTGGGCCGCGCTATGAGGGTGTGGAGGTGGAAACCGGGACGCTGGCCGTGGGGGACTACTCTCTTGCCGGACTGACTGACCGTGTGGCGGTGGAGCGCAAGGAGCTTACCGACTTAGTGCAATGCTTGGGCCGGGAGCGTGAACGCTTTGAACGGGAATTGCAGCGGGGCGCGGCCCTGGACGCCTTCGCCGTGGTGGTTGAATCGAGCTGGGCCGATCTGGCCGGGGGCCAGTACCGGAGTCGCCTGAATCCGCATGCAGCATGTCAGAGCGTGGCCGCCTTCATGGGGCGGTATCGTGTGCCCTTCCTCTTTGCCGGTAGCCGGGCCGCCGCCGAATATGTGACCTGGAGCTTTCTTCGGCAGTATTTGGAATCAGCCCGCCGCCGCTGGCGCTCCATCGTCAAGGCCCACGGCAGCGATAAGAAGGCGGCAGCATGACCACCGCCACGAATGCCCCAAAACGGGCTGGAAAGGGCCGCAGGAGGCGCGAAAGCCCGCGACATGACCTAGGGCTTACGGCGAAGGAAAAGGCCACTTTTATGTGGATCTGCAAATGGTTTTCAGAACAGGAGACAAAGACATGTGGGAAGACAAAACGGTGATAATCGGAACGATCAAAGAGGCCGCCCATACTGGCTACAGTCAAGGCTTTGTAGAGGGCTATCAGGCGGCCTGTCTGGTGGTCGAGGTGCTGGCGAAAGCGGAGAAGGAGGGGGACGGCCTCTATACTGCCGTTGGTATCTTGAAGGCACTTGACATGAGCCGGAAAAAGGCTGTTGAGATGATGGGCTCTCCGCGCTTTGAAGTCGCACCCGTGTACGTGCATCCAGCCCCGGCAACGACGAATTAGGAAAATGGCAATGGCCTGTAAAAAACAGACAGATCAGGCGTCCCGTGATGCTGGCGGGCGTTTCCGGCCCGGAACATCAGGCAACCCGCAAGGCCGTCCACAAGGGGCGGCAAACAAGTTGCTGACGCTGGCGCGGGACGGGGCTCTTGAACTCTGGCCATCCATCATGCAGGCCGCCAGGGATGGAGATATGGAGGCCGTTAAGCTGGTGCTGGCCGCCGGGATGCCTAAAGCCAAGCCTGTAGCCGAGACGGAGCCGCTTCCCTCTTTTCCTGCCGGGGGGAACCTGACGGAGCAGGCGCAAGAGGTGTTGCGGGCCGTGGCCGCCGGGGAACTGTCCACGGATGCGGCGGGGGCGCTGGTGTCCATGCTTGGGACGGCGGCGCGGATTGACGAAGTATCCCAGCTTCGGGAACAGGTCGAATCTTTAAAGCGGGTGCTGGACGCCCGGAAGGACGGCAAGAAAAAATGAACGTGGAAGCCCTGCGAAAATCGTATGACAAGCTGACCCCCTTTGAACGAGCCAGTCTGCTAACTGCGGAAGCTGTGGGACAGCAGAGAGATGGAGAAGTTGAGGCTCTGGCCGCTCCCACGCTCTTTGATGGTCTTTGGGTCGCGGAATGGAATTTTACCTTTTTTGCTGTGGCCGCCTATGCCATGTTCAAGGCTGTGTATGCTGAAAAGCTGTCTCTGCTGGTCTATGCGCGCTCTGAACAGAAGAGTCCGGATGCTCCCGCCCCGGTCGGCATGGTGGAGTGCCTGGACGCCGCCGGCGGATGGATCGCCGCATTGAAGCGACTTGCGGATCAGACCGGAGCGCCGCTTATGGAGGCGGGGAAATTGCTGGACAGTGAATATGCCGCAAGGCTGCTTGACTATGCGGAAAAAGAGGGCCTTGACGGAGCACGGCAATATGAAGTCCTGTGCCAGCTTTGGGAGGCCTCAACACGCACCGTCAACCGGGAAGATGAGGGCCGGGCGCGACTTGCTTGATGCGTCTCCCTCGCTTTTCATCTCATGCCGGGCATTGTCCCGGCTTTTTCATTTTCGAGGTTCAGGGGGCGAATATGGGCCATCTCAGACTGTCCTTGAAGGGCAGGCACATGGGAGCTTGCGCCCGGTACTGTCGGTGTATTCACTGAACTCAAAGTTGAGGGCAGTGTCGGCTTCCGGCCCTTGGGGAACAGGCTCAGAAGTCAGATCGCCCCGGCAAGGATGGAGGGGTCTATTCCGCTCAGCCCCCCGAAGGTTGCAGGTGGCAGGGTGCAATCCCCAAAAAGCGGGCGTCTTTCGCTGGTTTTAACGCCCCCAACTTTGGGGCCAGTGAATACACCGATGTCAAAGGGGAAAAGCCAGGGGTGTGGATCCGATGCACCACCTTCCACCTGAACGGGGCGATATCCGTTGTCATCCCCGGCAGAAGGTGAGCAGTACGCGCGCGAGGGAACAGCCTTGCCCTCCCCTTGCCGGGCCAAATGTTTCACGGAATGTGAATAGCACGCCGTCGAGATATCGTGTCACGATAATTTTCTGTGCGCGGGGTGGCTTGTGAAACAGGCGGAAACATTGAATATTTTCGCGCTGGCATGTCTCATAAGAGGTAATATGTAAACTTTAATAGACTTAAATAGATGATTATAGATTTTAATAATTGACAATAGACCATCAGTCAACTAGATTTTTGAAAAAGGAGGCTGCATGTGACACCGCTTAGCGAGAGTGAAAAGGCCCAACGGCCTCTAGACCTTCTAGAGGCTGCGGAATTTTTGAAGGTAGGGCGCTCGACAATGCTGAAACTGCTTACCAGTGGCGAAGTAAAGGCTAAGAAGGTTGGTCGGCAATGGAGGATAACCATCGCCGCGTTGAATGAGTACTTGGAGAAATCTGACAACTAAAAACAGCCCGGCAGGAGGATAGCCGTCCCCCATGCCGGGCCTAACCCTGAAAGCATCGGAGGTGCAATCATGGCTAACACGATTGAACACAACCACCCGGCCCACGTCAACACTGAAACCCTCTCCCAAACCCAACGCGCCGCCCTCCACGCCCTGATCGAAGCCCGGCTTGACGGCCTCAAGGGCAAAGAGAGGAACCGCCGCCGCAACGAGCTTCTTCACCAATTGCCGGAAGCCTTGGGCGTGGATGATATCAAGGGCATAACCCCGGCGCTCTATCCCTCTGCCGTGGCCTGGCTGTCCGGACAGTCGGAACCCGATGCCCAAGCACAGACGAAGGAACGCTTGCTGTCCCTGCTGGATCAGATCAGCGATAAGCTGATACCGGAGCCCGCTCCACTGCCGGATAAGATCAACCCCGCCAAGATTTATACTTCTGCGATCCTGCAAAATGAAAAAAAAGCAGTGTGCGGGGATATTGAAAGGCTGGGGCACATGCTGAACGAATACCACCACGCCGTAAAAATCGCGGCCAAGGGCCTCCTGGCCGGAAGTAACAGCACAGCATGGAGTTTGATTTTTAATCAGCTTGAGCATCAGGCCCATGAGCAATTCCAGGCCGCCCGCGATATGCTTGCATCTATACACCACCAGACGCGGCTCACCGCCATGCTGGTAACTATCGCCAGGGCTGGCGCGCTGCCGGAAGACTTGGAGGAATAGGTAGATCTGAGCTGAAAGTTCATCCCACCGGATACCGGCCCCTGTCAGAGATGGCGGGGGCTTTTGATGTTTGAAAATGTTTGAAAAGATGAGGTCCGGAGTCTTGCGTCAGGGCCTTGCGTTTGCCTTTTGCCGCCACAAATTCCCTTATTTGCCAGGATGTTTCGCCCTCTTGTCTCTTGCGTTTGATTCAGCACCGGTTACCTCCATGGGGTTAATTTCAAAAAAATCAGGAGGGAGTGACCCCGCACAGTAGGGCACTTTTTTATTTGTGGGTATATTTGTGGGGATAAAAGAAATATTAATATGTGAAACATTATTTATTTTAGTATGTTATTAAATCAATTCAACGTCCTCCCCTGCCATGCAGCACAGAATAGCGCCACGTTGCCGGAACGAAAGACCGGCGACGCGGCGTTTTTTGTTTCATTGCCGACTTGCCCCGCCTTCTCCCCCCGGCTCCCGCCTTGCCGCCCACCCAAAAAGCGGAGTGGCCTCTGCCCTCATGGCGGCGGTTATTGCGCGCCCGCCGTTTATATTTCCTGCATGACCCAGGCCAATCGCCCGAGAATCCATTCCGTCCGGGCTAAGCGTATCCTGCGATCCGGATACGCGGGGTTCTCGGCGCATAAGCGGAAATA